>MDSV01094565.1_pt1 | contig 55350 bp, 53 predicted proteins | sample 810851 | NCBI WGS metagenome assembly MDSV01 (sample SAMN05326640, study PRJNA326480) | marine metagenome | isolation source: seawater | place: Atlantic Ocean: North East | collected 2012
AAAGATTTTCATCCAAATTCTAATTATGATTTAATTGTTAGCAATCCTCCATATTTCAAAAAAAGTCTACAACCATCTAATGCAGAAAGATCAAAAGCAAGACATCAAAATGATTTAAAATTAGAGGATATTTTAATGTTTAGTAATCAAAATCTAACAAAAGATGGATCTTTAAATATAATTCTTCCATTTGATCAAAAAAAAGAAGCAAAAGAATTTGCAAAAAAATATGGCTTATATTCTATAAGAGAATGTGCTGTATATCCTAAAGCTAATAAAGCCCCCCATAGAATTTTATTGGAACTATCTAGGAATGAAAATGAACGAATAAATAAAGAGTCTTTAGTTATTGAAAAAGCTGGCAGGCACAATTATTCTGAAGATTATAAAAAATTAACAAGAGAATTTTACACGATTTTCGAGTAGTTATTTAATTTACATAAATTTACGTTATGGGGCAAAAACAATTTTTGAAATCTCGGTTTTTTAAACTTCCTAATCATAAACAATTTGATTTTCCTGCAAGGTATTATGATGAAAGAAAAGAAAAATTGAATGATCAAATTAAGGCAGCTAATACTCAAGGTTATAATGAAAGAATAAAAGACTCTTTTAAATCAAAATCAAGAATAAAAAGTTGGAATCAAAATTGGGACACTATAAGGTTATTAATTATTTTCTCCATTTTAATTTTTGGATTTGTTTTTATCTATTCTCAGATAGATTCCATATTAGAAATTTTAACAAAATCTAGTTCAAAATAATGATTGAGCTATTACCAGAACATGTTGCCAATCAAATTGCTGCAGGTGAAGTCATCCAAAGACCAGCTTCTGCAGTGAAAGAACTTATTGAAAACGCTGTTGATGCAAAGAGTAGTAAAGTTCAGTTAATCATAAAAGACGCAGGATCAACTTTAGTTCAAGTTATTGATAACGGAACTGGGATGTCTAAAAATGATGCCGAATTATGCTTTAAAAAACACGCCACATCAAAAATAAAATCTTCAGAAGACCTTTTTTCAATTTCTTCTAAAGGTTTTAGAGGGGAAGCATTATCAAGTATTGGAGCTGTAGCACAAGTAGAACTCAAAACAAAGAATAAAGAGGACGATATTGGACATCAAGTAAAAATAGAAGCATCTAAAATAATTAGCTCCGAATCTTGTGTATGTAATCAAGGAACTAATATTTCCATGAAAAATATATTTTATAATGTTCCTGCAAGAAGAAATTTTTTAAAATCTAAAGGAGTTGAAACCAGGCATATAATCGATGAGTTTCAAAGAGTTGCCTTAACTCATCCAGAAATTCATTTTATCATGCACCATAATGAAAGTCTTATTTTTGATTTACCAGCCACTAAGAGAAGACAAAGGATAGTGGGTGTTTTTGGAAAAAAATACAATGAAAGATTAGTACCGGTAGATGAACATACTTCAATTACATCTATTAGTGGGTTTGTTTTAAAACCTGAATATTCTAAAAGAACAAGAGGAGAGCAATTCTTATTTATTAATAACAGATACATAAAAAACAGCTTTATTAACCATGCTATTAAGGTAGTTTTTAAAGATCTAATTGGACACGATCAGTTTCCATCTTACTTCATATACTTAACTGTACCCTCAAACTCTATAGATGTAAATATTCACCCAAGTAAAATCGAAATAAAATTTGAAGATGAAAGATCAATTTATGAATTGGTTAAATCAAGTGTGAGAAGTGCATTAAGTAAAAATAATATTGCTCCAAGTATCGATTTTAATTTAGAAACTACTTTTGACTTACCACCCCTTAAATCCGGTTCAGAGATCAAATTTCCAACTATTAATGTAAACCCAAACTACAATCCTTTTAAAAACGAAAAACCGTTAGACGTTATAGAAAATATCAACTTAATTAAAAATAATTTTGAATTATCTAATAAATTGGTGAAACAAGAAGAAAAGCAGGTAAATTCTTATTTATTTTTACAACTTGGTTCTAGATATATTATAACTGTCAAAAAAAATGGCTTATTAATTATTGATGTATTTAGAGCCCATCAACAAGTTAAATTTGAACAACTTGTTGAAAAATATAAAAATGGTGAAGTAGCTTCTCAAAAATTGCTACATCCAATTGAAATTGAATTAAATTCTAGTGATCTTGCTGTATGTTTAGATATTAAAGAGGATTTGCAAAGATTAGGAGTTGAAATTGATCAATTTGGTAAGCAAAGTATTGTTGTGAATACTTTTTCATCAACAGAAAATGTAGATGTGAAATCATTTTTAGAAAACTGTATTGAAAACATTAAAAACAGTAATAATGAGTTGGAAATTCCCTATCACAAAATCGCATGGAATATGGCTACAAGTTATGCTCATAAGACTCTTAAAAGCATGAACAGAAATGAAATGGTTTATTTAATTGATTGTTTATTTTCTTGTAAAAATCCTACAGTAAATAGCAAAGGGTTAGCAATTGTTAAAGAAATTACTCAAGAAGAAATTAACAAAAAATTTGGTTAATGTTTAGTAATCTTCTAAAGAACATAAGTCCGGTTGTAAAGAATCTGTTATTAATCAATATTCTATTTTATATTGCTCAATGGACCATTCCTTCTTTCACACAAAATTTAGAACTGTATCCGATTTCTTCTGAAGATTTTAAGCCTTGGCAATTAGCTACCCACTTTTTTATGCATAGCCCTTATTCTATCGGGCATATATTTTTTAATATGTTTGCCTTAGTAATTTTTGGTTCCCAATTAGAAAGAGTTTGGGGTGCTCAAAGGTTTTTAGGATATTATATATCTTGTGCTCTAGGAGCAGCAGTTTTACATTTGGGGGTAAATTACTACAGGATTCATATTATTGAAATTAACTTATCCTTAGAAGATTTAGAACTTTTTAGAAACGCCGCTTATGAAGCATTTCAGAAAGGAATGAATTTCAAAGACCCAGTTTTAGCTCAATTAAATTTACTTCACCATACTCCAATGCTTGGTGCTTCAGGAGCTGTCTTTGGACTTTTAGCCGCATTTGGATACCTTTTTCCAAATACTGAATTGATGCTTCTTTTCCCGCCTATTCCAATAAAAGCTAAGTATTTCGTGATTGGATATGCTGCTTTAGAATTATATTTAGGCGTTTCAAACAACCCTAGTGACAATGTTGCACACTTTGCTCATTTAGGTGGTGCGTTAGTTGGAATAATTATTGTCTTATATTGGGGGAAAAATAGAAATAGTTTTTTTTAAATGGCTTTATTAGACCAATTAAAATATCAGTTTAGAAATGGAGGAGTTTATGTAAAAATCATCTACATTAATATTTCTGTATACTTACTTTTTTTGATTTTAGCTAGTGTATTTACCTTAATGAAATGGAACTTAAGCAATATCAATAATATTGATGATTATTTCAGCTTCAATTCCTCTTTTTTAATTTTTCTTAAAAGACCATGGACAATTATAACTTACATGTTTTTACATGGATCATTCTGGCATTTATTTAATAATATGTTGATTTATTTTTTTACTGCTAAAATGTATGAAGATCTTATGGGGAAAAATTCAGCTATTAGCACATACATAATCGGAGGAATCTGTGGAGCTATTTTATACCTAATTACTCATAATTTATTTCCACTTTTCAGAGACATGGGAGATATTCCTATGTTGGGCGCCTCGGCTGCGGTAATGGCTGTATTTGTTGGATTAGCCACTTACACACCCAACTTTGAGGTAATGTTATTTGGGATTTTTCGAGTTAAAATGAAATATTTGGCAATGATTTGGGTAGCTTTTGACATTGTCGGATTATCTAATTCCGATGGAATTGCACATTTTGCACATTTAGGAGGCGCTTTATGGGGATACCTATATGTATCCAACTTTAAAAAAGGGAAAGACATTGCTTACTGGTTTGATAATTTTGTTAAAACTTTGGGTAGTTTCGCAAAAAAAAGGAAAATTAAAATTGTTTATAAAAAGAAGGAGAATCCTAAGACTAAAACACAAAATACTTCTAAAAAATCAGTTTCCAAAAATCGTCAAGAAAAAGTAGATGAAATTTTAGATAAAATAAAATTATCGGGTTATGAGAGCTTGACAAAAGAAGAAAAAGACTATCTATTCGATGCCAGTAAGCATATATAATTTTGGAATTAAAAATATGGTTTGGACTAATAGACTTTTAGCCTATTTGACCATTTTTTTTAACTTTTTGTTGTTTTTTAGCTATCTATCCTACTTAGCTAATCCAGTTAGCAGTATTTGGATTTCATTTTTAGGATTAGGATATCCATTAATTTTATTATCCAACACCATCCTATTGATAGTATGGGTCTTGAAAAAAAAATTATTTTTTCTTACTACTTTACTTTTGATCATTGCAGGAATGTATCATCACAGTAGATTTTTTCAGATCAATCCCATACTTAAAAATAATACCTATCATACTTCTAAAATTAAAATAATGTCATTTAATGTAAGATTGTTTGATTTATATAACTGGTCAAATAATGAAAAAATAAAATCAAATATTTTAAGTTTTGTTAAAAAAGAAAATCCAGATATTATTTGCTTTCAGGAGTATTATTATGACGCCAGTAATGAGTTTGTGACCAGAGAATTGATTGTTGAAGAATTGGGATATAAATATTACCATGAAAGTTTCACAAGTGAAAGTAAAAAAAATGCTCAATTTGGATTAGCTACTTTTAGTAAATTTCCCATTATTAATAAGGAAGAATTAGGATTTAAAAACGATCATTCTAATCATTGTATGTGGACTGACATTAACATAACTGCTGATACAATTAGAATTTACAATACGCATATGGGTTCCATTAGGTTTAACCACTCAGATTACAATATTATTGGAGGAAAAGGAAGCCCTTTATGGCCCCATCAAGAAATTCCAAAGCAAGATATTGTTAATAGACTTAAAATTGGATTTTTTAAAAGAAGTCAGCAGTTAAAGGAGTTGTTACCTAAAATTAACTCAAGTCCTTATAAGAATATAATATGTTGCGATTTAAATGACACACCTATTTCATATGCTTACAATCAATTTAATAATTATTACAAAGATGCATTTACGATATCAGGCTTGGGTGTTGGAGGAACCTATATTGGAAATATTCCTCTACTTAGAATAGATTACATATGGCACGATAAAGATTTAGATTCTAAAAATTTTAAAACTCACCGAGAAGAATTTTCAGATCACAGACCAATTTCTGTAGACATACTTTTTAAGTAAGAATTTGATAAATTCTTTCAAAGAAAGTGGTAATTTTTATTAAAGAAAACCTACTTTTGCTAAAAGTCAAACCAGTTCATCGCTTGTTATGCAAGAGGAAAGTCCGGACAGCATAGAGCAGTATGCTTCCTAACGGGAAGGGTCAAAAGATACAGATAGTGCAACAGAAAATAAACAGCCAGAAATGGTAATGGTGAAAAGGTGAGGTAAGAGCTCACCGTATTAGTGGTGACATTAATAGCTTGGCAAACCTCATACGCTGCAAGACCAAATAAACCAAGGTTACTTTAGTTGAAGAGTGGCTCGCTCAACTTGGAGGGTAGGTTGCTTGAGTTAATTAGTGATAATTAACCTAGATAAATGATGAACCTAGACAGAATCCGGCTTACAGGTTTGACTTTTTTTACTTTTAAATGATTTATTAGTTTACCTTCGCGAAAAATTACTATAATGCTTTTCACAGAATTACCACTTAAACCAGATCTTCTAAAAGGGATCGAAGCCTTAGGGTTTACTCAACCCACTCCTGTTCAAGAGGAAGCAATTCCTGTGTTAATTACGGAGCAAAAAGATCTTATTGGGTTGGCTCAAACTGGTACTGGCAAAACAGCTGCTTTTGGACTACCTATGATCCAAAGAATTGATGTTAAAAAAAATATCGTACAAGGTTTGGTTATAGCACCAACAAGAGAATTATGTGTCCAAATTTCTAATGACTTTAAAGCATTTTCTAAATTTATTAAAGGTTTATCAGTGGCTACTATATATGGTGGTGCTAGTATGGATAAACAAGCTAAAGAAATAAGATCTGGAGCTCAAATTGTGGTAGCCACGCCTGGAAGACTGATGGATATGATGAAAAGAAGAATGATTAAAATCAATCGAGTTTCTTACGTAGTATTGGATGAAGCAGATGAAATGCTAAATATGGGATTTAAAGAAGATATCGATGGTATTTTAGAGCATACACCTGCTGAAAAGTCAACATGGTTGTTCTCTGCTACAATGCCCAAAGAGGTAGAAAAGATTTCTAAATCATATATGAGTAATCCATTAGAAATAACTGTAGGTCATAAAAATGTTGGAGCTGAAAATATACAACACGTTTACTATAGTATTCCTGAAAGAGAAAGATACAAAGCTGTGAAAAGAATTTTAGATTTTAATCCTAATATTTATGGCCTAATTTTTTGTAGAACCAGAAGAACTACTCAAGAAGTGGCAGATAAGCTTTTAAAAGAAGGATACAGTGCGGCACCTCTTCATGGAGACCTTTCACAAATTCAAAGGGATAAAGCAATGGAAAAATTTAGAGATAAAACCATTCAAGTTCTTGTAGCTACAGATGTGGCAGCAAGAGGAATTGATGTTAATAATATTTCTCATGTAATCAATTATCACTTGCCTGATGAATCTGAAAGCTATACTCACAGGAGTGGAAGAACTGCAAGAGCTGGGAACAAGGGAGTTTCTATTGCGATAGTTTCAAATAGAGACCAAAATAAAATATCTCAAATTGAAAGAAAAGTAAAAATTAAGTTTGAACAAGGGAAGCTACCATCTGGGAAAGAAATTTGCGAGCAACAATTAATTGAGTATACTAAAAAAATAAAAAATATTAAGATAAATGAGGAAGAAATTTCTAAACTAATTCCTTCAATAAATGAAAGTTTAGCGAAATTTTCAAAAGAAGATTTAATAAAAAGGATGATAGCTATTGAGTTTGAACAACTTCTAAAATACTATGAAAACTCAAAGGATATTAACTCTGAAAAAGGAGAAAAAGGACCTCGCTTAACAAATGAAAATCAACAAAGATTTTTTATTAACTTAGGTCATAATAAAGGCTTAAATAAAGGAGGACTTTTAAGACTAATATGTTCTAATACCAATTTGCCTGCTAAAGCAGTTGGAGCTTTAGACATATACAATGATTTTTCTTTTTTTGAAGTGGAGAAATCGCTTTCCGATAAAATATTAGAAGATCTAAAAGGAAAAGAATACGATAGTAAAAGTTTTGTTGTCGAAATAGCATCTCAAAATAGTGGTAAAAAAAGAGGAGGAAGAAACAGAAATAGAGGAAGAGATAGAAATAGAGGAAGAGATAGGAATAGAAGAAGAAGGTAGATTAACTATTTAAAAAAAAATTGATATAAATTAAGATCTATAAAACCGTTTTCTTTTCTAATCCACTTTTTTTTGCAACCAAATTCTTGAAATCCTGATTTTTCAAATAGATGAATGCTTGGTAAATTATCAGATAAAACCTCTGCATATATTTGTTGTAGAGAGTGTTCCTTGTGAATAATACTTTTAATTTCTTCTATAGCATTGTATCCGAACCCGTTTTTTCTGTGTTTTTCTTCAATTAAAATACCCAACTCTACTCTGGAATTAACCAAATCAAAATCAATTAAGTCGATACACCCTATGGGTTTAAATTCATGAATAATTATGAATCGATATTGCAGATCCATCAATAAATTTTGCTTTTTTTGAACGAAATATTTAACCTCATTTTCTGAGTAAAATCTCAATCTACTAGAGAAAAATTGATTGTTTAAATCGTTTTCAATATTAAGTAAAAAAGGAACATCAGTAACTTCAGGATCTCTAAGTTGGATTATTTTACTCATAATTTCAAACTAAATGTTAATTTCACCACTAAAAACAAATGAAGAAGGCCCTGAAAGAAAAATTTCAGTAAAACTAGTATCCTTTTTTTCAAATTCTACAAAAAGTTGACCTCCAATCGTATTCACTGAAACTTTATTGGGAATATTATTTTGAATGCCATATGCAAGTGCTGCTGCAGTTACGCCAGAACCGCAAGATAAAGTTTCATTTTCAACTCCCCTTTCGTAGGTTCTCATAAATAATTCCTGATTTTGCGACTTTACTAAATTTACATTTATACCATTATCTTTATATTGAATGTTATTTCTAATAGATCTGCAATGAGTTATAAAATCCAAACTCTCCCAACTTGACCTAAATTGAATGTAATGGGGCGAACCCGTATTGACTTGATAGTCTCCATTCGATAATTTTTTAACGGTAACCGGACCTATAATACTTATCTTTACTATTTCACTTTCATAAATTTGACCTTGATGAGCTCCGTCATTCGTGTAAAAGGAGCATTTTTTTTGAATTAATCCTTGATGAAAATTGTATAAAACTGCACATCTACTTCCATTTCCGCAAAAACTCTTAGAACCATCAGGATTATAAAAAACCATTTCAAAATCAAAATTTTTTTTATTATTTATTAGCATTAATCCATCAGATCCAATACCATATTTTCTATCACAAATTTTCCTTACAGTTTCTTTATTTATATTTACATTAAACTTCCTTAAATCAATTATAATAAAATCATTTCCAGTTCCTTGATATTTAAAGAATTTAACATTCATAGAGGCAAAAGTAGTTAAAATAATCCTTAACAATATTTAACATCAAAACCATAATAATAATGGTAATTGACACTTAGTTTTATAAAAAATTTTAAATGAAACAAGCTATATTAATATTTACGGCCATTTTAATTGGTGGTTGTTTAACCTATCTGACAATAGATAATCGTAACCAAAGCGATATCACCAAGAATATAAAGGAGAATAATACTATTACAAAAAAAGACCGCTCATCTACTAAAACCATCTTAGCTTCTAATCACATAAATAATCCTTATAATTTAGATTTCACAAATGCAGCAGAGAAAACAGTAAATGCTGTTGTTCATATTAAAAGTGAATACCTCCAATCTTATAATTCGGATCCGTTACTAGACTATTTTTGGGGTCCTCAGGGCAGTAGAGGTTATAGACCTCAAATTGCTACTGGTTCTGGAGTAATTATTTCAGAAGACGGTTACATAGTTACAAATAACCATGTAATTGATGATGCATCCAATGTTTTAATTACATTGAACGACGGTAGAGAGTTATCAGCTAAAATAATAGGAACAGATCCAAATACGGATTTAGCATTGTTGAAAGTAGATGAAAAAAATCTTCTTTTTACAGAATTTGGTAATTCAGATGATCTGAAATTAGGTGATTGGGTACTTGCAGTCGGTAATCCTTTTAATCTAACTTCTACAGTTACAGCTGGAATTGTTAGTGCGAAATCAAGAAACATTAATATTTTAAGATCCAATTCAAGAGACAATATTTTTCCATTAGAATCATTCATTCAGACTGATGCTGCTGTAAATCCAGGAAATAGTGGAGGAGCATTGGTTACGCCAGATGGCTATTTAGTTGGGATCAATACTGCAATTGCATCCAAAACTGGCTCTTATTCAGGGTACTCATTTGCTATTCCATCCAATATAGCCTTAAAGGTGATCAATGATCTAAAAAATTATGGTGTAGTTCAAAGAGCATTTATAGGTATAATGATTCAAGATGTTACCCAAGAATTAATGGATCAATTAAAATTACCCAGTACTAATGGAGTTTTAGTAAGTGGTTTTTCAGAAAATGGAGCTGCACAAGATGCTGGCATTGAAAAATACGATGTCATTCTCAAAGTAGAAGATGTGCCAGTGAATGATGTACCAGAACTTCAAGAGCAAATTGGCAAACACAAGCCTGGTGATGTGGTTAAAATTCTCATTCAAACAAAAAAAGAAATTAAAGAAGTCAGTGTTGAATTGAGAAATGAAAATGGAAATACTGAAATCATTAACAAAAAACTTACTGAAAAAGAATCTATTTTATTTGGAGCAACCTTAGAAGATCTTCAGCTTAATGATTTAAAACGGTTAAATATTAAAAGTGGAGTTGTATTGAAAAAAATTGACAATGGAAAATTTAAAAATATTGGTATAGAAAACGGATTTATCATAACTCATGTGGATAAAGTTCCTATTGATAACAAAAGAAATTTAATTAATTTGTTAAGATCTAAAAAAGGAGGAATCTTAATTGAAGGACAATATCCCAACGGAACTAAAGGGTATTTCGGTATTGGTCTGTAACCATTATTTTATACAGTCGCTTAATTAAATGTAACCCTATGTAATACTTTTCGTAATACATCATGAACTAAAAAAAAAGTCATGAAAAGTATAATGGAAGTATCATTTAATGTCTTATTATGGACAATAGTAGGTGCCCTATCTGTATCTTTGGGTCCTTTTATAATAGGTTTTCTGGAGTCAATTTTAAATTAAAGACCATAAATCTTTAAATTCCTTTAGAAATTTTACTACTTTTGTGGTGTGTTTTTTCTTAAATATATATACACATTTGCTTTTGTTATGTTGCTTTCTATCGTTTTTTCGCAACATAGATCTTATAACGACAAATATGAATACAGAAAAAAAAGACACGAAGTTACCTTAGGAGTAGGTGCTTCTAATTGCTTGACAGACCTTGGTGGGAGTTTTATTTCAGATCCCAATACGGAAGTGTCACAAATCGATTTTTTAAGATCTATTTATGACACTGATTTAGCCAAGTCTAACTTTTCTATAAATGCTGCATACATTTATCACTTTAAAAGAAAACTCAATTTTAGAGGTAATTTAGCTTTTGCTCAAATAGGTGCTGATGATGCTATTTCCAAAGATCCTAACAGATTTAATAGAAATTTAAACTTTAAAAGTAATATTGTTGAACTTTCTGCAATTGTAGAGTATTATTTTGCAAAACCAATTACTGGAAATAAATTTAATCTAAAAGATGTTCAAGGCCATAAACTAGCTCCAAATTTTCTAGCACATTGGGGATTTTACATCATGGGTGGAGTTGGCGGTTTTTACTTTAATCCTAAAGGTTTAAATAATAAAGTTTATGACCCAACTTCTCCTTTAAATGATGGGTTTTCAAGCGTAGCTGATAATCAATGGTATAGTTTAAGACCACTGCACACTGAAGGACAAGGATTGTATGGAAATAAAACCAAATTTCAAAAAGATGGTAAAACTTATTCTCCTATTGCAATTTGTTTTCCTGTTGGATTTGGATTAGAAAAGGCTTTTAATGGGGACATGGGACTTAAGATTGAAGCTTCTTACAGATTTACTACTACAGATTATTTAGACGACGTAAGTGGTGTTTACTATAACAGAGATGCTATAATCGATAAAGGCGGGAATATTGCTGGAGTTATGTCAGGAACCAATTCAGGTTGGCCTAGACCTTACATGGCTTTTGTTTCAAATACTAGTGATCCTTTGCCAAATGGAGCTACTCCACCAGATCAATCTTTAATTGATGTGTATGGCCCACGAGTTTATACGACTGTTGGGACAAGCGCAGAAGAAGGATTTGTCAGAGGTGATCCAACTGCTAATGACAGTTACATGTTTTTTAATATTAGCTTTTATAAAAAGTTTTCAAGCCACACTAAATGGTACAGAAATGTACATCACGGAAAAAATGTAAGAATCAAAGCTTCATTTTAATGATCCATTAATGAAAAAAATTATTTTTTTTTCTTTTTTAAATCTTCTTACCCATGTTTTTATTTCTCAAGAATACTGTTTAAATGACGTAACGAATCTCCTAAAAGATACTGTTTATTCTACTAAAGATATTAGTTTAATTAACGGTACTGTTTTCGATCATTATGAAAACGGAATGATCAAACTTTTGATAGAATTTGAGAATGGAATAAAAAATGGCGAATTTAAAAAATGGTACAGTAATGGTCAATTAATATTTAGTGGAAATTTCATTAAAGGGGTTAAAAATGGGGTTTTTGAAGAGTACGATATTTATGGAAAAAAACTCTCAAAAATAAAATATAAAGAAGGTATAATTCTTTGGGAAAAAGATTACTCAGAAAAATACCAGTGAATTACCTTTTTATAGATTTAAATTAAAATTTTAACTTTTATGAATAATTTGAGATTTTTACTTCCATTATTTTTACTTCCTTTTTTCAATAGTGCTCAAAATAATATTACCATTAGTGGTTATGTTGATGAAATTGAAAGTGGAGAAAAATTAATAGGTGCAACAATTTATGACTTGAACTCTGGTAAAGGGACTATTAGCAATGATTATGGATTTTACAGCCTAACTCTTCCTAAAGATTCACTAAAAATCAGAGTAAGTTACATTGGTTATGTAACTCAAGTTTTTGAAGATTATCCAGATTCAGATCTTACTAAGAATTTTTCACTTAGTGATCAAATGCTTCAAGAAGTAGAGATTTTATCTTCCAAAGAAGAATTAGTTCATCAAAAGTCAGAGATGAGTACTGTTGATTTATCTATGGATAAAGTTAGAGCCTTACCCGCACTTTTAGGGGAAAATGATGTAATGAAAACCATTCAGTTACTTCCAGGTGTGCAAACAGGAAGTGAAGGTACATCTGGGCTTTATGTAAGAGGAGGAGGACCAGATCAAAATTTAATTTTATTGGATGGAGTACCTGTTTACAATGCCTCTCACCTATTTGGGTTCTTCTCTGTTTTTAATTCAGATGCAATTAATTCTACCAAATTGGTCAAAGGAGGTTTTCCGGCTCGGTACGGTGGTAGGTTATCTTCTGTTATTGATATTAAAATGAAAGAGGGAAATATGAAGAAATTTCATGGACAAGGTTCTATTGGTCTTATTGCTTCCAAAATATCTTTAGAAGGTCCCATAATAAAAGATAAAACTTCTTTTATAATTTCTGCAAGAAGAACTTATTTAGACATATTAGCTAGACCATTTATAGCTGCAAATCAGCGAAGACAAGCAAGTAAAAATGAGGGTGATGCAAATAGTTCAAACACTGGTGGATATTATTTTTATGATTTTAATGGTAAAATCAACCATAAAATAAACGAAAAACATAGACTTTACCTAAGTAATTACATGGGAAGAGATCGAGCGTTTTTAGATGCAATTGATAGTTACAGTAATGTCAATGACTCTAGTTACGGGGTGGATACCACAAAATCTCAGTTAAGATGGGGAAATATTATAAGTGCCTTAAGATGGAATTATATGCCTTCTAACAAGGTTTTTATAAATACTACGCTAAGATATAGTAAATATGATTTTTTAATCGCTTTTGGAAGTAGTAATACCCAAACTACAACTAATCCTAATAATACCACATCAACGGTAAATCAAAATTTTAATTATTCTTACATTAGTAATATAGAAGATTGGTCTGGTAAAATTGATGTAGACTGGATGCCCAACCCAGATCATTTAATAAAGTTGGGTATTGGAGATATATATCATACTTTTACTCCTGGAGTAAATCAGTTTCAATTATCAGACAGCACCACTGCTTTAGACACGACCTTTGGAGCTGTAAAACATTACGCTCATGAAGTATCTGCGTACATAGAGGATGACTGGACGGTTAATAATTCACTTAAAGGAAATGGAGGTCTTCACTACAGTACATTTTTTGTAGGAAATAAACAATACTCATCTTTTCAACCTAGGATAAGTTTTAGGTATTTAATAGATTCCAAATCTTCCTTTAAAATGGGATATGCTAAAATGGGTCAATTTTTACATTTATTAACCAATTCTGGAATAGGATTACCCACTGATTTATGGGTCCCAGCAACTGAAAAAATAAAACCTCAGTTCTCCGATCAAATTGCTGCTGGTTATGCTAGAACATTTAATGATAAAATTGAAGTTTCGTTAGAAGGGTATTATAAAACAATGGATAATTTAATTGAGTATAAAGATGGCGCTTCATTTTTTGATTCTCAGACTGATTGGCAAGATAAAATTCATATTGGAAGAGGTTGGTCTTATGGAGGAGAGTTGCTTATTGAAAAGAAAATGGGAAAAACCACAGGATGGATTGGATATACTTTATCATGGACCAATAGACAGTTTGATTCCATAAATTTCGGACTTACTTATCCTTACAGATATGATAGAAGACATGATATTGGCATTGCTATAACACATGAGATCAATAATCGGATTAATATTGGTATGGTCTGGGTTTATGGCACTGGAAATGCTGTAACTCTTGGTCGAGAATCTTATTCATCTTTTAATAGTTCATTAGTAAATAATATCAATAGTTTTAATTTATCTAATGAAAGTGTTGTTGATCATATAGAAAGTAGAAATAATTATAGAATGCCTAACTACCACAGACTGGATATCTCCATTAATATGAGAAAAGAGAAAAAATGGGGAGAAAGGACTTGGAGTTTTGGATTGTACAATGCCTACAGTAGACAAAATCCATTTTACTTACAATTCACCCGAGACGAAAAAGGAAATTCTCAGCTTTCCCAATTTAGCTTATTTCCAATAATTCCATCCTTTACTTATTCTTTTAAATTTTAGAAATGAAAAAAATATTTATATTATTGATTATTGCTTCCACTTTTATTTCTTGTGAAAAAGTGATTCCTTTTGAAGGAGATGTTACTGTCTCTAAATTAGTAATCAATTCTATTTTTGAAAGTGATTCTAACTTTAAAGTTCATGTAAGTAGTAGTAGAAGTGTTGTTGATACAGCTTCTTTTCTAAATATTGAAGATGCTGAGGTTAAAATTTTGGATAATGATGGAAATATCGTCGATGTACTAAACCATATTAATAATGGCTTTTATATGGGTCAAACCTATCCAGAAGAAAATAAAACCTATAATCTTGAAGTTAAACATCCAAATTATACCAATATCACTTCTTTAGATTCTTTACCAGCCCCAATTAACATAAAGAGTATAGATACCACTACCGTTATGGACCCCATTAATGGCGACAGAATTCAAATAAATTTAAATTTTGATGACCCTTCTAACTTTCAAAATTATTATTTATTAGAAACTTATGCTGTGAGCGAATATATTTTACTTGAAGGTATAGATACTGTAGAACATGAAATTGACACTGCTCAGCAATATATGATATTATCCGATGTGGTTTTTCAGAACGGAGGATCACCGTGGAGAGATCAAGGCTTATTTAATGATTTACTTTTTAATGGACAAAATAAGGTTTTAGAATTTGAAATTCCATTTTACGACGAAAGTGGTTATGAGGACGGTTATGAGTGGAGTTATAAAATTTCAGGTATAAGAATTTATCTTCATAATATTTCAAAATCGTATTATTATTACAGAACCAGCCTAGAGCTATATCAAAACACATCTGGAAATCCATTTGCACAACCTGTGCAAGTGTATAGCAATATAGAAAATGGATTTGGAATTTTTGCAGGATCTCAAATTACTTATTTTGATTTATAAAAAAAGTTCTCAACAGGTTTCCCTATCTGTTAATAACTAATTTTCAACATCAGGAAAGTTTAAGGTCATTTAACTTGACTTAAGGGAGTACATGAATTACATTTGATACAACGAATATCTTCCCATGAGACAACTTAAAATTACCAAATCAATAACTAATAGAGAAAGCCAATCATTAGATAAGTACCTGCAAGAAATTGGTAGAGAAGAGCTAATTACTGCTGAAATGGAGGTAGAATTGGCTCAAAAAATAAAACAAGGAGATCAAGTAGCCTTAGAGAAATTAACCAAAGCTAATCTTAGATTTGTTGTTTCAGTTGCTAAACAATACCAAAATCAAGGACTTACCCTTCCAGATTTAATTAATGAAGGAAATCTAGGACTAATTAAAGCAGCTCAAAGATTTGACGAAACAAGAGGATTCAAATTCATTTCTTATGCTGTATGGTGGATTCGTCAATCAATTCTTCAAGCTTTAGCTGAACAGTCAAGAATAGTAAGACTTCCTTTAAACCAAGTAGGTTCATTGAACAAAATTAATAAAGCTTTTTCAAAATTAGAACAAGAATTTGAAAGGCCTCCAAGCAGTGATGAATTGGCAAGTGCTTTAGATTTAACAGAAGAAAAAGTCAAAGATACTATGAAAGTAAGTGGGCGACATGTGTCGGTAGATGCTCCATTTGTTGATGGTGAAGATAATTCTTTATTAGATGTTATGGTTAATAACGATAGTCCAAAGGCAGATTTAGAATTAATGAGAGAGTCTCTTCAAAGAGAAATAGAAAGATCGTTAGCCACACTAAGTGATAGAGAAAAGGATGTAGTTATGTTGTTTTTTGGTATTGGCAAGCAACATGGTTTAACGTTAGAAGAAATTGGATCTAAGTTTGATTTAACACGAGAAAGAGTAAGACAAATTAAAGAAAAAGCAATTAGAAGATTAAGACATAATTCGAGAAGTAAATTATTAAAGGCTTATTTGGGTTAATTTGAAAAATCATTACAAATGAAAAATAAGAATAATTTAAAAATACAAGTTGATGATAATGGCCAAAATTTAAGCCCTACTCTTCCAAAAGAAATCAAAAATTATTTAATAGATATTGATGGAACAGTTACTGAAGACATTCCGAACGAAGAACCAGAAAGAATGCTAACATGTGAGCCATTTACAGATGCCTTAGAAGTTTTAAATAATTGGTATGATCAAGGACATATTATTACTTTTTTTACATCTAGAACCGAAGATCATAGAGAATATACTGAACGATGGTTAAATAAACACCATTTCAAATATCATGGACTATTGATGAATAAGCCCAGAGGGGGAAATTATCATTGGATAGACAATCACATGGTAAAAGCTACTAGATTTAGAGGGAAATTTACACCATTAATTAGAACTGCAAAAAAAATAGAAGTATTCAATGACGATTATATTTCTAAATAATTGCATTTATTTTTTAAATTTACTAATTACAAACTCTAACAATGAAAAAAATAAGTCTTCATTTTTTATATTTTATTTGTGTTTTAGCTCTTTCAGTAGCAAGCTGTAATTCTGAAAACAAAGAAGAAACTACCATAATTAAAACTGAAAATAGTGGTGATGAAGATGCTACACATTCTATTGAAATTGATACTATTGATCCTGATTTTGAATTCATGCCTCCCTCACCAATTCAAATTGCCTCCATACTAAAAAAAGCCAATATGAGTTACGAAGAAGGACTCACTAATAAAATTTCTAATGCCGATATTTATTCAACTAAATTCAAACAAACAATAAATTTCGGAGTTTATGCATGTGATTTAGCTTATTGTGTAACTAATGATAAGTACGAAGAAGCAGGAAAATATTTAAAAGTTGCTAAGAAAATGTCTGCAAAAATTGGTTTAGAATCTATTTTTCAATCTGATCATTTGGTTGAAAGATTTGAAAAAAATATTGGAAATCAGGATAGTATAATGGACATTCTTTTTCATGTACAAATGATGACTGATGATTATATTCACGATAACGATTTAAGAGATTTAAGTGTAATCTATTTCACAGGAGCATGGGTAGAAGGAATGAATATCGGAACCCATACTATTCTAGGAAATGATGACCATAAAATAAGTGTTTTACTTTCTGAACAAATGACCATTGCAAGATCCATAATAAAAGGATTGGGAGCTGTTAAAAATCAAACTGATGATTTAACTGATTTAACTGATCATATTGAAGAAGTAGTCGATGCTTATAATAACCTATGGTCTGTCAAACAAGAAGGAGAAAATATTGACTATCTTGATGTTGAATTAAAACATGAAGAAGTTGTTACTATATCTGAAATGATTTTAGAATTGAGGGAAGAAATTACAATGTAATATATATTTTATGAGTTACAGAAACATTATTTTATTTTTTATATTTTTTATTATCACATCACCATTTGAAGGACAAAAAGGAGATGAAATGTCTCCCTACCAAGAATATCTTTTACAACTTAAAGAATATCGAAAAAATTGTAGAAATGCTTTAAAACCCTATAGATATGATGGATCATTAACCACCCACTTTTCCTATAAAGAATATACTTATGTAAAGGAAATAGAAATTGCAACTATTCAAAATGAAATATATCGCCTTTCTTTTAATGCAATGGGAATTATGGATGATGGAATAACTATAAAAATTTACGACAAACCAAAAAAGTACAATAAAAGAACTTTACTTTATGAAAAAGAAAATGTAACTGGTTCTGAATTTACAATTGAAACAAACGAGATGATTGATAAATTTAAACAAGCAAAAAGAGAACAGGGTTATGAAGAAAAGGTAGTTACCCATTTAAGATTAAAAAAGTTATTTATTGATTATATAATTCCAGCAAAAGATCGAGTGTTTGAGACCAATGATGAAGATGGTTCAGAAACTAAAGTAATAACTAAAGGTGCTGTAATTCTTGCAGTAGGTTACAACAATCTATAATTAACTATCAAACTTTTCTAATAGCAATTTTTTATACTTGAAAAGTTCATCCCTTAATACGGCAGCTTGCATGAAATTTTCTTTTTTGGCTTCCTTCTCCATTAATTTTTTAATATTCTCTATACTTTTCTCAATTTCAGATCTACCCATATTTTGAACAACTGGATCTATAACAGAAACATCCTTAGAAAACACTAAATCTTCAATTTCTCGCTCTTCTTTTTCTCTACCAACTAATAAGTCATTCTTATTTGATTTCATAATTTGTTTTGGAGTGATTCCATTTATCTTATTATACTCCTCTTGCTTTTTTCTTCTTCTATTTGTTTCATCAATGGTCATTTGCATAGCATTGGTAATTTTATCTGCATACATAATTACTCTACCATTAATATTTCTTGCAGCTCTTCCAACTGTTTGAACTAATGATCTTTCAGATCTTAAAAATCCTTCGTTATCTGCATCTAAAATGGCAACTAACGCTACTTCTGGTAAGTCTAATCCCTCACGTAATAAATTGACTCCTACCAGCACATCAAAAAGTCCTTTTCTTAAATCTTGTAAAATTTCTACTCTTTCTAGTGTATCTACATCGGAGTGAATATATCTTGACCGAATTCCAATCTTAGCAAAATATTTATCTAATTCTTCAGCCATTCTTTTTGTTAAAGTAGTTACTAAAACTCTTTGATCTTCATCAATTACTTTCCTAATTTCTTCTAAAAGGTTATCTACTTGATTGAGTTTTGGTTTTATGCTTATTTCAGGATCTAATAGACCTGTTGGTCTAATTAATTGTTCTGTAACAATACCATCACATTTTTGTAATTCGTATTCTGCAGGTGTGGCACTAACATAAATTATTTGATTATGAACTTGTTCAAATTCTTCAAATTTTAATGGTCTATTATCTAATGCTGCTGGAAGTCTAAATCCATAGTCTACCAAATTTACTTTTCTAGCCCTGTCTCCACCATACATAGCTCTAATTTGAGAAATGGTAACATGAGATTCATCAATCACCATTAAGTAATCGTCTGGAAAATAGTCTAATAAGCAAAAAGGTCTTTCACCAGGTTTTCTCTTGTCAAAATATCTAGAATAATTCTCAATACCAGAACAATAACCCAACTCTCTGATCATCTCTAAATCCAACTCTACTCTATTTTGAATTCGTTTGGATTCTAAATTTTTACCAATTTCGTTAAAAAAAGATATCTGATTTACTAAATCATCTTGAATTTGAAAAATGGAATTTTTAATATCCTCTTTATTAGTTACAAAAATATTAGCAGGATAGATTATATATTGATCGTGATTTTCTAAAACTTTATTGTTTACTAAATCTAATATTCCAATTCCGTCAATTTCATCCCCCCAAAATGAAATTCTAATTCCAAAATCAGCATATGCTAAATGAATATCTACTGTGTCACCAACAACTCTAAAATTTCCTCTTTTAAAATCTGTTGTTGTTCTTGAATATAAATTATCGACTAATTGTCTTAGAAAACTATTTCTAGTTATTTTTTGACCTACTTCGATTGTAATAGTACTATTACTGAAATTCACAGGATTTCCAATACCATAAATGCAAGAAACAGATGAAACAACAATTACATCTCTTCTTCCGGAAAGTAACGAGGTGGTTGTACTCAATCTTAATTTTTCAATATCATCGTTAATAGAAAGATCTTTTTCAATATAGGTGTCTGAAACCGGCAAATAAGCTTCTGGTTGATAATAGTCATAATAAGACACAAAATACTCAACTGCATTGTTGGGGAAAAAAGACTTGAATTCTTGATATAATTGAGCAGCAAGAGTTTTATTATGACAAAGTATTAAAGTGGGCCTCTCAACTTGATAAATTACATTGGCAACTGTAAATGTTTTTCCTGAACCAGTTACCCCCAACAAAGTCTGGGATGCAACTCCGTCATTAATTCCTTGTACTAAGTCATTAATGGCTTCTGGTTGGTCACCAGTTGGATCAAAGGAGGACTTTAATTTAAATTTCACAAAACCAAATTACTTAATATTTGTAGAAAAATTCCAAATGTTCCACGCTTTAAGAGCTTGATGAACCAACATTTGATAGCCATTAAGAATTTGAGCATTTTGAGAAGAGGCTTTTTGTAAAAATTGAGTAATTGACGGGTTATAAATTAAATCTATAATTAAATGTTCTTGTGTAATGAATTCGTAAGGAAAATCAATCTTATCAATAGAATTCGGATACATGCCAATTGGAGTAGTATTTATTATAATGAGATGGTATTTTACCATATATGAATTAATATCATTCCAACTAAATTTTTGATGAATATCAGAAGTGTTTTTTCTTGAAATTATATTATAATTGATATTTAATGAATCAAAAACATAACTAACGGCTTTTGAAGCTCCTCCATCGCCCAATATTAAAGCAAGGTTGTGATGGGATTTTAAAAATGGTTTAATTAATTGATGAAACCCATAAGCGTCTGTATTAAATCCTTTCAAAGACCATAATTTTTTATTAGAATAAGTGGGTAAAATAGTATTTACTGCACCAATTTTTTTAGAAATTAGATCTAAATCATCTAAATAATTAATGATTTTCTCCTTAAAAGGAATAGTTACATTAAGACCACATAAATCATTATCAGAAAAAATTGATTTAAAAAGAGACAGATTCTCTAGTTCATAATTATCATAACGAGCTGAAATATTTTCTCTATGAAATTTTTCATTGAAAAATTCTTTAGAAAAAGAATGTTTTAAAGATTGACCAATAAGTCCGAATTTTTTCAATTAACTTTTTTAGAATTTAATTTTGTTCCTAAAAACTCAACTAACCAAACTAAGATAATACCAGCTAAAATTAAAAATAAACAAAGTAAATTATCTGAATTAATTTCTGGAAAAAGCCATTCATAGGAAACTACCTTTAAATCACCATTTCTGGCTGTTATAGTATCCGAAGCAATTTTCCATGGCCAAATAATGATTAAAGATCCAATAACAAAACCCGTCAATAATGAAATAGTAGGATTATAGAATTTTTTTAAAACATAACTAATTCCGTGTGATAATCCTAAGAAACCAATTATTGCTCCAATGACTACCGGTAATAAAATACTCATATTATTTATTGGGTCTGAAACAGATTGAAGCATTATTAATTGATAATTTCCCATAAGAATTAAAACATATGAACCAGAAAGACCGGGTAAAATCATACTAGAAACAGCCACTATTCCACATAAAACAAGGTAATAAATTGAAGCATTTTCTGAAACCGGCTTTATAAAAGCCAAGGAAGAGGCTAAAATAATTCCAAGAATTAAAGAACTTACAGATATTATATTCCAGTTTTTGACCATTTTACCTACATAGTAAATTGATGCTATTATTAAACCAAAGAAAAATGACCAGACTAATTGTTCATTTTTAGTAAATAAATATTCTATCAATCTAGCAAGACTTACGATACTTAATCCCACTCCAAAAAATAAAACGATTAAAAAATCTAAATGAATATATGTACTGAACCCTTTGAAGTCTCTCTTTAATAATAATCTAATTGCTTGAATATTAAATGACTTTAAGGATTCAATTAATTCTTCATAAACTCCTGTAACTAGGGCGATAGTACCCCCAGAGACTCCAGGAATAACATTGGCTGCTCCCATACCAAACCCTTTCAAAAACAATAAAAAAAATTTCACACTAAATTTTTATATGCCGAAAAACCACCATCTAAACTAAAATAATGATCAAGATATAAATTATTCATTATCATAAAATTTAAAATATTTTCAGATCGACTACCAGAATTGCAATGGAAAATGATTTTTTCCCCTTTTGGAATATCGTGTAGGTGATTAATTAAATCCCCCATAGGAATATGTATTGCACCATCTATCTTTCCATCATTTTCAATTTCATAATCTTCTCTTATATCAATAATTACAATGTCTTTATTTTCCTTGACAAGGGTAGACAACTCAAGAGGAGAAATTTTATTTAAAGTCATATTTATATAGGTTTTACAGAACTGGTGATATCTTCTGGTAAATAATTAAAGAAAGTATCTCCTCTTAGTCCTAATCTAAGGGTTTCTAAAGGAAGAACATCATTAGGTGCAATATTACCTAAATTTACATTTTCATTAAAAAGATTTACAAACCAAGTTTGCTGCTTCTTAGTAGGAGATTCCCACAAAATTTTGTTAGAGTCTATTTTAGAAATAATTTTATTAATTAACATAGTATGAGGCTTACCATTGGGTCTAAAAATTCCAACAGATCCGCTTTCTCTACCCTCAGCAATTACTTTCCAAGAACCAGCTTGAAGTTCATTAGCCATCATTTTTATCCATTTTGCAGGGCTTATTAGAATTCCTTCTTCTTTCGATCCCACCTCACTCAAAACCCGATAATTTTTGGAATACTCATTAATTAAATGACATTTTTCTTCATGATTTATAAATATAGAGCCATCGGAAATTTCAATAGTATCAATACCTAAATGATCTACCAATTTAAAATAATCCTTAATTTGATTACGAACGTAGAAAAGCTCAAACATGGTTCCTCCAAGATAGGGCTTAATACCTACTTGTTTAATAAGATTTACCTTTTCACTAACATTTTTAGAAACTAGAGCAGTTCCAAAACCAAATTTTATAAGATCGGTATAATTAGATGATGTTGAAAGAAAATCTTCCATTTGTCGGGTACTCATCCCTTTATCCATCATCATAGTAAGACCAGATTCTCTTGGATGATAAGTTCTTTCAGGTGTAAATAATAATTTCATTTAATAGAATCGTCTTTATATATTTCGAAAAAATCATTTATTGACTGGTCTTTTAGTAATTGAGGATAAATTTCTAAAAGCTGATTAAGAGTATTTTTATTAAAACTTTGCATTTCTATAAGAGACAATTTAGCTTCTGTAATAAGTCCTTGTGAAATTTGCATTGCAACAAGTCTTAATTTCAAATCAAAATTATTTTTATTGAATCTTATTCCTTTTTCTATTTCTGCTAATGCTTCTGATTTTGAATTGTTATCAAATAAAAAATTAGAATAATCAATCCAAGCATCTATATTGTCAGGTTCCAACTCAATTACTTTTTTGAAAGCTGAATTGGCATCATCTACCTTTTTTAATTTAGTTAGAAGCTCAGCATAAATATACCAATACTCTGAGTTTTGGGTGTCTAGTTCTAAAGCTTTTTTAATGTAATTAATGGCCTGTTCTGGTTGATTATTTAAATCTCTGACTACTCCAATTCCTAACCAAGATTCTGGAAGAGATTCATCAATTTCTAAACTTTTTTCATAAAACATTAAAGCTTTCGAATAATCTCCAATTTTTTCATAGCATTCCCCAATGCTACAATAACCATAGGCGTGAGGTTGATCATAAAGAAAAGATTCCTTAAAAGATTCAATTGCCTTTTGGTATTCTTTTAGTTGAATATAACTATTTGCCTTACCATAGTTAGCTGCAGTAAATTTTTCATTAATAACTAAGCACATGTCATAGCCGAAAATAGCATCTTTCCATTTTTCTTTAATATTATATATAGTAGCTAAATTAAACCAAGCTAGGTGGTTATAAGGGCTTTCGTTTATGATTTTTTTAAAATAGATAATAGCCTCACGAAATTTTCCAGCCTCATGGAATGCTACTCCTAGCTCCATCATAGATGTTTCGTCTGAGGGGTTAGTTTTTAATATATGTTTTAAAACTTTAATAGCAAATAAATTTTGTTCAATTTGCATTAATTCATAGGCCAAGTCTTTTAATAAATCTTCTTGATTAGAATCTAATTTTATCAGTTCATAAACTTGGCTAAACAATGAAATAGCCTCATTTATTAATTCCAAAATAGAATATACCTTAGCTAGAGCAAAAATTACATCAATATTGTTTGGATAAAATTTATTGAGTTTTAATAAAATATGTAATGACTCTTTAAAAGATTGCTTGCCATTAAGAAAATCCACTTTTAAAAGTAAAAGAGATAAGTCATTTGGATACTGTTCTAATGCTAAGTCTAATGCTATTTTTGCTTTATTTAAAAAGTTTACTTTAAAATAATAGTCAATAATAAGTTCAAAGTCATCTGAATCAAAAAAAGTATATTTTTTTTCTTTAAGCATGGCCTCAAAAAGCGCAACTTTTTCAATTGCATTATTATCAGGGTTTGAATCTAAATACATATATTAATTTTCTTCATTACAAAGTTATTTATATATCCGTAGTTGTCTATAAATTTAACCAAACATTTTCCACAATAGATAAACAAAGAACATATTGATTAGTAAGATGTGGAAAAAAAATATAATTGTTGATTATTTATGAAATTTCAATAGCATATCTTAGGAGTAAATAATTCAAAAACAAAAATGACCTTAATTAAATCTATTTCAGGAATTAGAGGAACGATTGGCGGAAAAGTAAACGAAAATCTAACACCAATTGATATTGTAGAATCCATCTCTGCATATGGATCTTGGTTGAAACAAAAAAGGAATAATAAAAAACTTAAAATAGTAATGGGAAGAGATGCAAGGATTTCTGGTGAAATGCTTGAACAAATCTGTACAGGGACTCTACAAGGAATGGGAATAGATGTTGTAAATATTGGATTATCTACTACTCCAACTGTTGAAATTGCAGTTCTTCTAGAAATGGCTGATGGAGGTATTATTTTAACCGCAAGTCATAATCCTAAACAATGGAATGCCCTAAAACTGCTCAATGAAAAAGGAGAATTTTTAAGCGCAAAAGATGGAGAACAATTACTAAAGTATATAGAAAAAAAGGACTTTCACTTTGAACAAGTGGATCATCTTGGTAAGGTAACTTATAAGAATCATTACATTGATCTTCATATTGAAAAAGTTTTAAAATTGAAATACGTAGATTTAGAAGCTATAAAAAAAGCTGGAATAAATGTGGTTGTGGATGCAGTGAATAGTACAGGTGGAATTGCTGTTCCCAAATTATTAGAAGCCCTTGGATGTAAAAATATTAGCCAAATATTTTGTGAACCTAACGGAAATTTTCCTCATAATCCCGAACCATTACCTGAGCATTTAAAAGATCTTATAGATAAAGTTCAAATTGAAAAAGCAGATATTGGTATTGTTGTAGATCCAGATGTTGATAGACTCGCTTTTGTTTGTGAAAATGGAGAAGTATTTGGGGAAGAATACACTTTAGTTGCAGTAGCTGATCACGTTACTAAATCAAAGCAAGGCAATACAGTTTCGAACTTATCGTCAACTAGAGCATTAAGTGATATTACAAAAAAGAATGGTGGTGAATATTTTGCTTCTGCAGTAGGAGAAGTTAATGTGGTAGAGATGATGAAAAAGCAAAATGCAATTATAGGAGGAGAAGGTAATGGTGGAGTTATTTTACCCGAACTACATTACGGAAGAGATGCCCTTGTTGGAATTGCTTTATTCTTAACCTATTTTGCTAAAATGAACTTGAAAATGAGCGAACTTAAACAATCATTTCCTAGCTACACCATAAGTAAAAATAAATTAAAACTAAATTCAACAGTTAATATAGATACCATTTTAAATAAAATGTCTAAAAAATATAAGGAAATAAAACAAAATCAAGTCGATGGACTTAAATTAGATTTTGATGAGGGGTGGGTTCATATGAGAAAGTCAAACACAGAACCAATAATTAGAATTTATGCAGAAAGTACAAATGCGCATAAAGCTAATGAACTAGCAGAAAGATTTATAAGTGAACTCCAAAGTCTGATTTAATTATATTTGAATATTCTTATGAAAGTTTATTTTGATAACGCAGCAACAACCCCAATGGCAAAGGAAGTAATTGATGAAATTAAACCTTACTTACATACCTACTTTGGTAATCCTTCAAGCACTCACTCTTTTGGAAGAAAAACTAGAAATGCAATAGAAATTAGCAGAAAAAAAATTGCCAATTTTATAGGCGCAGAAAATAATGAAATCATCTTCACTTCAGGCGGTACAGAAGCAGATAATATGGCCTTAAGATGTGCAGTAACTGATTTAAAAGTTCAAAGAATTATTACCAGTAAAATTGAACATCATGCCGTAGGACACACTGCAGAATGCTTAAAAGAATCTCATAATATTGAATTAGTATACTTAGATACAGATGAGTTCGGAAACCCATCCATTAATCAATTAAAAAAACTACTTCAAAATAATACTAAAACATTGGTTTCTTTAATGCATGCCAACAACGAAATTGGAACATTACTCCCCATTGAAGAAGTGGCTTGGTTATGTGGCGAATACGATCATGTATTTTTTCATTCAGATACAGTACAAACAATGGGACACTACTATTTTGATGTTAAAAAATTGAAAATTGATTTTTTAGTGTGTTCAGCTCATAAATTTCATGGTCCAAAAGGAATAGGATTTTTGTATGTAAATAAAAACTTAAATCTAAACCCTATAATTACAGGCGGATCTCAGGAAAGAAGTCATAGAGGTGGCACAGAAAATTTATATGGAATTATAGGTTTGGGCAAAGCTATGGAATTGGCATTTTCAGAAATTGAAGATCACCAAAAACAAGTTAGCGAATTAAAAAACTATCTCAAAGACGAATTAATTAAAATAGATTCAAGAATAAAATTTAATGGAGAAGTTCAAAAAGAAAAAAGTCTTTATACGGTTTTAAGTGTTAGATTTCCTAAGGATATATGTAATTCTATGCTACTCTTTAGCCTAGATATTCATGGAATAGCTTTATCTGGAGGAAGTGCTTGCTCCTCAGGTTCCAATAAAGGTTCTCATGTTTTAGCAGAATTACCTGATCAAGAAAATTATCAATCTGTAAGATTTTCCTTTAGTCGATATAATTCAAAAGAAGAAGTCGATTATACTTTAGGTAAAATAAGATCTATTATATCTAACTCTAACTAAAAATGGAAATTACTATAACAGGTTCTGGAACATCTCAAGGCGTGCCTGTTATTGGATGTGATTGTGAAGTTTGTAAATCCTCCAACCCTAAAGACAATAGATTAAGATCCTCAATTCATATTTATTATAAAAATCAATCTATTGTTATTGATACTGGTCCTGACTTTAGGCAGCAAATGATTAATAATAATGTGAGTACTTTAGATGCGATTCTTTTTACCCATGAGCACAAAGATCATGTTGCTGGTTTAGATGATGTAAGACCATTTAATTTTATTCAGAATAAACCTATTGAAATATACTGTAATAATCAAGTTTTCACAGCTCTCAAAAGAGAATTCCATTACATATTTGATCCGAAGTTTCAGTACCCAGGAATTCCAAAAATAAACAGAAATGAAATTTCGAAGGAAAGGTTTTTAATTAATAAAAAAATAGAAATTGAGCCTATAGAAGTATTGCATCATAAACTGCCAGTTTTAGGATATAGAATTGATAATTTTGCTTACATTACCGATGCGAAAACTATTGATGAAAATGAAAAAAATAAGCTTAAAAACTTAGATCTTTTAATCCTGAATGCCTTAAGATTAAAGAAACATTTATCTCATTTTAATTTAGAAGAAGCTGTAGAATTAATTCAAGAGTTACAACCCAAGAAAGCAGTATTAACTCATATTTCACACTTTATGGGATTGCATTCTGAAATAGAAAAAACATTACCAGAAAATATATCTCTTGGTTATGATAATCAAAAAATAATTTTGAATTAGTTATGAGAATAGATATCATAACTGCTATTCCTTCTTTATTAGTAAGTCCATTTAACGATTCTATAGTAAAAAGAGCTCAAGAAAAAAAATTAGTTGAAATAAATATTCATAATCTCAGAGATTTCAGTACACATAAACAAAAAAGTATTGACGATTATGCATTTGGAGGTGGTGCAGGTATGGTATTAAGTATTGAACCTATTTATAACTGCATACAATATTTACAGAAAAAAGTATCCTATGATGAAATTATATTTATGACACCAGATGGAGATCAATTAAACCAAAATTCTACTAATGAATTGTCCTTAAAAAAAAATATTTTAATTCTTTGTGGACACTACAAAGGAATCGATCAAAGAGTGAGAGATTATTTAATTACCAAAGAAATTACCATTGGAGACTATGTTCTTTCTGGTGGAGAATTACCAGCAGCAGTGCTTTGCGACGCAATAATTAGGTTAATTCCTGGAGTTCTAAATAATGAAACTTCTGCCTTAACTGATTCTTTTCAAGATGATCTTTTGGCACCTCCAGTTTATACAAGACCATCAATTTTTAATGGATGGGAAGTCCCTAAAATATTAACATCAGGTGACTTTAAAGCTATTGAAAAATGGCGAGAAAAAAAAGCTATTGAAAATACTCAAAATAAAAGACCCTTATTGGGGGATCAACAAAAGGAAAAAAATTAAAAGATTCTTTTAATTAAATTAAAATAATTCTTTGTAATATTGCAATCCTTAAATTAAGACTCATGGATAGAATCAAAGAAATTTCAAGTGAAATCAACGAAATGAAACAGTGGCCCTCTTTTAGCTCTGGTGATACTATAACTGTAACTTATAAAATTAAAGAAGGAAATAAAGAAAGACTTCAGTCTTTTCAAGGAACTGTTATTCAAAGAAGAGGTTCAGGAACTACTGAAACATTTACTATCAGAAAAATGTCTGGTGGAACTGGTGTTGAAAGAATTTTTCCCTTAGCGTCTCCATCTTTAGAAAAAATTATTGTTAATAAAGAAGGTGCTGTTAGAAGATCTAGGTTGTTTTATCTTAGGGAAAGAACAGGTAAATCAGCTAGAATTAAAGAAAGAAAGACCTTTTCAAAAAAATAATCATTTTTACATCCTTTTGGGCATTTGTATTCCTAAAATTTTCATGCCTCCCTTTATTATATCGGAAGTAAGTCTGGATAACTGTACTCTAAATTTTCTTTGGTCTACATTCTCTTCAGAGATTATTGGGTTGTCTTGATAAAAAGAATTATATGATTTAACTAGGGTGTATAAATAGTTAGCTAGTAAATAAGGAGCTAACTGTTTCGCAGATTGCTCTAACACAAATGGGAAATTTGATATGGACTTTATAACTTCAATTTCTTTAGGAGATAATATCACACTTTCAATATCATAATCCATATTTTTTTGATCTTCTAACTTATTTAATAAGCTGATAATCCTCACAAATGTATATTGAATAAACGGTCCAGTATGGCCTGTTAAGTCAATTGTTTCCTTAGAATTAAAAGATATTTTTTTCTTGGGATCTACTTTTAATAAAAAGTATTTAATTCCTGACAATCCTATTTTTTGACAAATTTCTTTTACCTCTTTCTCCGATAACTCTTCTAAAAAACCTCTTTGAGAAGTTAAGATTCTTGCTTCACTAATTACAGAAGATAAGAGTTCATCTGCATCTACAACATTTCCTTCTCTAGATTTCATTTTTCCATCTGGAAGTTCTACCATTCCATAAGAAAGATGATAACAATTCTTTGCCCAGGAAAGATTCAATTTTTCTAATATTTTAAATAAAACCTTGAAATGGTGATTTTGCTCATTGCCTACAGTATATATAACTCCAGAAAGTTTTGGAAAATCTTTGAATCTTTGTACAGCGGTGCCTATATCCTGAGTCATGTAAACTGAAGTACCATCAGATCTTGACAAGAGTTTATCATCCATGTTTTCAGAAGATAAGTCGCACCAAACTGAATGATCTTTTTTCTGATAAAATATACGATCTTTAGCGCCTTTTTTGACAATTTGTTTTCCAACCTGGTAAGTGTCAGATTCATAATACAATTTATCAAAAGATACCTGTAAACTTTTGTAGGTGAAATTGAACCCTTCATAAACCCAGTTATTCATTTTCTTCCATAGGTTGCGCACCTTTTTATCACCGTTTTCCCATTTGACCAACATTCTCTGAGCCTCTAATAAAATAGGAGCATTAGATTTGGCCTGTTTTTCATCAATACCATTATTAATCATATTGGTAATTTCAGATTTATATACTTTATCAAACTCTACATAATATTTTCCTACAAGGTGATCCCCTTTTATTTTAGACGATAACGGAGTTTCACCATCTCCGTATTTTTCCCATGCAACCATGGATTTGCAAATATGAATGCCTCTATCATTAATAATTTGTGTTTTAACGACTTGGTGTCCAACTGCTTTCAATAAAGCAACTACGCTATCACCAAGAAAAATATTTCTTAAATGACCAAGATGTAAAGGCTTATTTGTATTTGGAGATGAATATTCCACCATATAAAGCTCTCCTGTTGATTTGTTATTAAATCCATAATTTTCTTCTTCAATCCATGTATTAAATAGTTTTAACCAATAATTTGATTTTAAAGAAAGATTTAAAAATCCTTTTACTACATTAAAATCATAAAAAAATTCAAGATTTTTAAGCAAATGGCTTCCTAATGCATGAGCTGTTTCTTCTGGTGATTTCTTGCTATATTTTGAAAGTGAAAAGACCACTATTGTTAGATCTCCTTCAAAATCTTTTTTAGTATTCTCAATTGTAATTGCAGCTTGCGAAGGATCTAAACTAAAATAACTTGAAACCGCTAAACTTAATTTATTTTTAATAGCTAAAATACTAATCATTCCACAAGAAAATTGATAAAATTAAATGTAAAGTTAACTTTATTTATTGTTCTCTTTAGAAGAGAATATTTTTTTATATTTTTCTAATTTTGGTTGAATAACATACTTACAATATCCTTGATTTTTATTGTTTTCGTAATAGTTATGATGGTAATTTTCGGCGGGATAAAAAGTATCGATATTTAAAATTTCAGTAACTATTGTGTTTTCCCAAAATTTATTTTTGATAAGTTCTTGCTTATATTTTAAGGCAGTATTTTTTTGCGCTTCATTTTCATAAAATATAGCTGATCTGTATTGAGTTCCAATATCATTTCCTTGTCTGTTCAATGTTGTTGGATCATGAGTTTTCCAAAATACTTCTAACAAATGATCTAATGTTACTTTACTTACATCAAAAGTTATTTTAGCAACTTCAACATGGCCAGATTTCCCTGAACAAACTTCGCTGTAAGTTGGGTTTTTAGTAAATCCTCCGCAATATCCTGGAATTACCTCAATAACACCTTCTACCTGTTGAAAAACGGCTTCTACACACCAAAAACAACCCGCTCCGAAGTAAATAGTTTCTAAATTTAAATCTTCCATAGTCTTTTGCAAATTTTTATTTTCTTGATATAAATGGTTTCCAAATGGCAATACCAACATCAAATATATTGAACTTAATAATTTTGAATTCATAAATTGTGATATTTACTTGAAATTAACTAATTGTAACTTATTACATAATTTTGACTAAAAGAATTGGAATAATTTCTGACACCCATGGATATTGGGATGATGCTTATGAAAGATATTTTTCATCTTGTGACGAGATTTGGCATGCTGGCGATATTGGTAATTTAGATGTCACTGACAAATTAAATAAAATTGCCCCTCTAAAAGCTGTTTACGGGAATATTGATAATAATGAAATAAGACAAGAATTTCCAGAAGATATATATTTTGAATTAAATAATCAAAAGATAATGATGACTCATATAGCTGGAAAACTAGGTAATTACTACAGTAATTGTCAAAATAAAATTATCAGTTATAATCCTTCTATTTTACTTTGTGGTCATTCTCATATTTGTAAAGTTGCATATGATAAAAAATACAAATTACTCTATATTAATCCTGGTGCTGCTGGAATAATTGGATTTCATAAAGTAAGGACTATTTTAAGAATGGAAATCACTGAAAAAACTATAGAAAATTTAGAAGTTATTGAATTAATAAGAAAGAGAAAATTATCTTAATCTATCAAGGGATTTAACTAATTGATCGTCTTTTTTTATGGCCCTGTTTGCAAGAAAAATTAAGGGTAATGAAGCAACTAGTAAATACATACTGTAAGAATATACTATGTTTTTAGTAATTTTAAAAATGCTCAACCCATTATTAAATTCTAGAAACATAATCACTAAGGATAAAAGAACAAACAAATAACAAATTTTTCCATATCGAAGTTGCTTAGATCTTTTTTTATAATTTACCAACATCAATATTGCAAAAGAAATACTTATTAAATAGCTTAAATAAAAAGGATATTTGTGAAACTGATCTAATGAAGATTCACTCACCCAACCTGTAGCATAAAGGCAGTAAACGTTATCTTCCAAAGAAGAAAATTTTGCAAAAGGAGCTAAAGAAGCTGTAAATAAGCATATGAAAAAAAGTAAAATGTATACTGTTTGTATTCTTTGAATCATCTTATCATTATTTTTTTAATGATCTAAAATTATAACTTATTACATTAATAGTTATTAAGATCAAGCCAAAAAATTTTTTTAACTAATTTACTTTACTATATTTGAACTGTCTTTCGACCATTATTTCTACTTTATTTCTTAAGAAAAATTACAACAAAAAACACTTTATTATATAATTCAATCAATCTAATCAGATGTACGATATAGAAAAACTAAATAACAAAAAAGTTTCAGAACTCAGAGAAATTGCAGACAAACTAAATATTCAAAAATCAGACAAACTCAAAAAGCAAGAATTGGTTTATAAAATTCTTGACGAACAAGCGTTAAAACCAACTTCTGAGAGTACCGAAAAAGAGAAACTTAAAAAACCTCATAACAATAATAATAGAAAACCTCAACCTGAAAAATATAAAGATTCCGGTGATAATTCCAACACCACTAAAAGACCTAACAATCAAGAAAGAGAAGTCAAAAATAACGATCGAAATAACAACAGAAATGATCGAAATAACAACAGAAATGATCGAAATAATAACAGAAATGATCGTAGTAATGAAAAAAATAATAAAAGAGAAGATTATGAATACGACTTTAAAGGAATTGTTATCAGTGAAGGTGTTTTGGAATTAATGCAAGATGGTTACGGTTTTTTAAGATCTGCAGACTTTCATTATTTATCATCACCAGATGATGTGTATGTATCTCAATCACAAGTCAAATTCTTTGGGCTTAAAACTGGAGATACAATAAAAGGAATTGTAAGACCTCCCAAATATGGAGAGCGTTATTTTCCATTAGTTGAAGTGGATAAAATAAATGGGAGAGATCCAGAATACATCAGAGATAGAGTACCTTTTGAATCGTTAACACCCTTATTTCCCTCAGAAAAGTTCAAATTAACAGGTCATACTAACGAATCTATATCTACAAGGGTAATGGATTTATTTTCACCCATTGGAAAAGGTCAAAGAGGAATGATTGTAGCTCAGCCCAAAACTGGAAAAACTGTTCTATTAAAAGATGTAGCAAATGCTATAGCAGCTAACCATCCTGAAACTTACTTAATGGTTTTATTAATTGATGAACGACCCGAAGAAGTTACCGATATGCAAAGAAGCGTAAAAGCAGAAGTAATTGCCTCCACATTTGATGAACCTGCTGATAGACATGTGAAAGTTGCTAATATTGTCCTACAAAAAGCCAAAAGATTAGTAGAATGTGGACACGATGTCTGCATTTTATTAGACTCTATTACAAGATTAGCCAGAGCTTATAATACGGTAATGCCTGCATCTGGAAAGGTTTTAACCGGTGGTGTAGATGCCAATGCTTTACATAAACCAAAAAGATTTTTTGGAGCAGCAAGAAAAATCGAAAATGGGGGTTCTCTCACTATTTTAGCAACTGCACTAACAGAAACTGGTTCGAAAATGGATGAAGTTATATTTGAAGAATTTAAAGGAACTGGTAATATGGAACTTCAGTTAGATAGAAAAATTTCTAATAGAAGAATTTTCCCATCAATTGATATTCTTACTTCTGGAACACGGAGAGAAGATTTATTAATGGATAAAGAGACACTACAGAGAGTTTGGATTCTAAGAAAACATTTAGCGGATATGAACCCAATTGAAGCAATGGAATTTATGAAAGATAGATTAAGATCCACCAAAACAAATGAAGAGTTTTTAGTTTCTATGAATGGTTAATTATTTGATTTGAGAAATTTAAAGATTATAGGATTAGCCATTTTAGTCTCTATTACTTTTGAATATTTTTTTAATACTCTTATTGAAGATTTAGATTTACAAAAAAGTCTTTACAGCTTTATTTTCCACTCTTTGGTTCTTATAGTTGCTATTTTTTTAGCAATTAATTTTCACAACTCGTCATTTTCTAGAATTCAAAATTTTAAAATTGGATTATTTATCAGTATTTTATTTTCCATATTTATAAGTGGATATTATTATTCTTATCATAAATGGATTAATCCTAAGCTCTTAGAAAATAAACGGTCCTCACTTATTTATCTAACTGAAACACACGAAACATTTTTTGATGCAAAACATAAAATTCAAAAAAACCCAAATTACTATGATGGTAAGTCTGCTGAAGATTTAATTGAAATGCAACAAGATAATATAAATGACCTATTACAGCCTGCTAAAGTATTTCCTATAAGTTTATTTTCTTTTCTTTTCACTGGCATGATTTTTACAATACTAATTGGTTTTTTAAAAAATCTTTTTAAGAATCTATTTTAATAATTTTTTACCCAATTCTTTAAAATCTAAACCATCAAAATTACCACTACTCATCATAAGCAAATTACTATTTAACCATTTTTTAGAATATAATTCTTTTTCAAGATCCTTGGATGATGTAAAGACCTTGAGATTAGAACTACCAAATGCATTGTAAACATCATTTTTAGATAAGTCATCAAGTCTTTTATGTCTAATAGTGTCCTCATTAAAATACACATAGGCTGTATCAGCAGCGCTCATAGTGTTTTTATAAAGCTTTAAAAAATCTAAATTTAAGCTACTAAAAGTATGTAACTCCATACATGCAATTAAAGTTCTTTTTGGAAATTGTTTTTTCAAAGCCAAGGTAGTTGCTTTTAATTTAGATGGAGAATGAGCAAAATCTTTATAAAAAGAAAAATTTTGATTTTTAATTACCAATTCCATTCTCTTTGAAGCTCCTTTAAAATCTGCTATTGATAGATAAAATTTTTCTGGATTTACACCTAATTTTTCGCAAACAATTTGTGCTGCTTTAAGATTTTGTAAATTATGATTGCCAAATATTTCTATAGGATATTTGAATTGATTATTTGGAGTTAAGTAAGTAATGTTATTTTGGATTTCGTGAGGGTGAGTATTATAAGGGATTAGCTTACAATTGTACGAATTTGATTGTACCATCTTCATAAGTTCTTTATCCTCTTGACAATAAATCAAATAACCATTTTGATCAATTTTATTAGCAAAAATATTAAACTGATCTACATAGTTTTCAAAAGAGGGAAAGACATTGATATGATCCCAAGCAATTCCGCTAATTACTGCAATATTAGGTCTATACAAATGGAATTTGGGTCGTCTATCTATTGGAGAAGATAAATATTCGTCTCCTTCAATTATGGCAATTTCAACATCATTAGATAATTTAACCATGCATTCAAAGCCCTCTAATTGTGCGCCAACCATATAATTATGATCAATATTTTGTTTAGATAATACATGAAGAATCATACTGGTTATGGAGGTCTTTCCATGGCTTCCACCTATAACAACTCTTATCTGATTTTTAGTTTGCTCATAAATAAATTCAGGATAAGAGAATATTGGAATATTTAATTCCTTTGCTTTCAATAACTCAGGATTATCAACTCTTGCATGCATTCCTAAAATTATCGTATCTATACTACTAGTAACATTTTCGGTATTCCATCCAGTTTGCATGGGAAGTATACCATATTTTGACAATCTTTCTTTTGATGGGCTGAATATTTCGTCATCTGATCCTGTTACCTTCTCTCCTTTTAAGTGAAGTGCAATAGCTAAATTATGCATAGCGCTTCCACCAATTGCAATAAAGTGATAATGCATATTAAATTATTTGAATCAAAAATCGATTAAATAAAAATCAATAAGTAAAACTCCTAAAAAATTTATAAACATATCGACATTAAAATTGAATATATTTATAACAAAAAAAATGGATCATCCATTAATTCCTTTAGCAGAAAGAATAAGACCTAAATCATTTGATAATTTTATTGGTCAAAAACACTTAATTGGTGAAAATGGACCTATTAAAAAGGCTGTTAGAAATGGAGCTATTCCCTCTATGATTCTATGGGGGCCTCCAGGCGTAGGGAAAACAACTTTAGCTGAAATAATTGCAAATGAATTAGATAGACCTTTTTATTCTCTATCTGCGATAAGCTCAGGTGTAAAAGATATCAGAAAAATTATTGAAAATGTTAAAAATCAAGGAATATTCGGTAAAGGAAATGCTTTGTTATTTATTGATGAAATTCATAGATTTAGTAAATCTCAACAGGATGCCTTACTATCAGCAGTAGAAAAAGGACTTATAACCTTAATTGGTGCAACAACTGAAAACCCATCTTTTGAAGTAATTCCAGCATTAAGATCCAGAGCTCAAGTTTTTGTATTAAAAAATCATAATCAAAATGATTTATTAAAGTTTTTAGAATGTGCAATAAATGACCAGTATATTCAAAAAATAAATCCCACTTTAAAAGAAACTGAAGCCTTAATTAGAATTTCTGGTGGAGATGCAAGAAAATTATTAAATGCTTTTGAACTAGTTGTCCAAAATTTAGATCCCAACCAAAAGGAAATTGACAATGAATTAGTGCAAAATTCCATTCAACAAAATTTAGCGCAATATGATAAAAAGGGGGAAATGCATTATGATATTATATCTGCATTTATTAAATCTATAAGAGGAAGTGATCCTAATGCTGCAGTGTATTGGCTCGCTAGAATGGTAGAGGGAAATGAAGATCCCAAATTTATAGCTAGAAGAATGATTATTGCAGCTTCTGAAGACATTGGAATGGCCAATCCAACTGCACTTGTAATGGCTAATAATTGTTTTGAAGCTATTGATAAGATTGGATGGCCAGAAGGAAGGATTGTATTATCTCAATGTGCTATATATCTTGCAATGTCACCCAAAAGTAATTCCTCTTACCTAGCAATTAATAAAGCACAATCTTTAGTAAGAGAATTGGGAGATTTAAGTGTTCCTTTACATTTAAGAAATGCGCCAACTGCTCTTATGAAGGAATTAAATTATGGAGAAAATTACCAATACAGTCATGACCATAAAAATGAATTACACCAACAAGAATTCATGCCTGAAGAAATTAAGGGAAATTCTATTTACATAGCTAAAAACAATAAAAAAGAAAAGGAATATCGTTTAATGATAGAAAAAATATGGAAAGGAAAGTATATCTGAATTGAGATTTTATCCAACATAAAATATGTTAATTTTAAAAAGTGAAAAAAAAGTATTTATTTTTTCTGTTAGTATTCATTCTTTTAGGTTGCAATAAACGAGATCACAAAGTTAGTTGGAATGGTCATTATATTTTACCAATTAGTATAGATACAATAAATGCTGCAAAAATATTAGGCGTTGATCATTTAACTTTAAGCAATGATGAAACCCATTGTATTTATAACAATAACTTTGAATTTCTCCGATTAGAACAAAGTGACCTACTTCCTAATCTAAATTTCAATTGGAGAGATACTCTTGAAATTCCCAGTCTAATTCATGGAATTGCATTTCCTCCAGGATTTGAAATTCCAATTTCGTATAATGAAAATGAAGTTTTTAATTTGGGAGATGTTCAAATTAAAGAAATTAATTTTAATAGTTTAAAACTGAAATATACCATTAAGAGTAATATAAATGGTCAATTATACTTAATTCTAAAGATCCCAACTGCACAGGATAATTTAGGAATTGAATTTACGGATACTATACAAATACCCAGCAGCAATGGAGTCTTACAGACATTCGAAGGAAGTATTTTTCTTGATAATTATCTATTTGATCTTTCTAAAAACAATTCCTCATTCAACAATATAAGTACCTCTATCAGGTTTGGATTTTCATCAAATAATACTCAAAATATCCTATTTAATAACGAAGATTTTCTTTCTATTAATTTAAATTTAGAAGAATTAGATATAAATTCCGTCTATGGTTATCTTGGTAATAAGGAAATCAGTGACACCAGTGAATTTGAGATTTTGGCAACTGAAAACTTCTCCTCTAATTCAATTACTATTGAAGACCCTGAACTAAACGTTATTATAGAAAATGGTGTAGGTGTTGATGCACAAATTAAAATAAATGAGGTTTTATTTAAGAAGGATCAGTCCTCTTTTTCTTTACAACATCCTATTATTGGACAAACCATTAATCTTTCTAGAGCTGTAGAAGTTGCTGGTCAATATCAATACGGAAATGCTGAAATAAATTTTACCAATCAAAACTCTAATTTAGAAGAAATCATTAGTTTATTTCCAGAAAAAATAGATTTGAAATATGAATTGGAAACCAATCCTTTGGGAAATCATTCTGCTTTTAATGACTTTTATAAAAGCCCTCATTCTATCAGTATTAATTCAGATTTGAAAATTCCTCTTAAGTTTAATTTAAATCACTTTAAATATTCAGATACCATTACTTTTAATATTATAGAAAATATCCAACCCAACCATGCTATAATTGGTATTAAAATAGAAAATGAATTTCCAATTAACTGCTGCTTATCAGTTAAGTTTTTAAACGGCGACTCCCTTTTAATTGACTCTAACTGTATTGCTTCAGCTAGTGTTGATAGTAGTGGATTACTAATACAATCCAATTTATCAAATATGGAAATTCATTTAGACAGTGCTACTACTAATTATTTGATTAATGAAAAGAAATTCATTTTTGAAATGATTTTTAACAGTGCAGATAACTCCTTAAATTTTCCAGTACTCGATTTTCAAAACTTATATTACAAAATAGATTTGGAACTAAATACTGAAATAGAAATCAATTGAAAAAATTAATATTTATAATATTTAGTATAATTAGTTATGAAATTAACGCTCTAAGTTCTGATAGTTTAAAAAAACTAGTTGTTATAAATCAAACTCAATTTTCTTTTGGATCTTCACACCTTAATAAAAAAATTTTTAATAAACTCTATTTTGGGGGGAAGTTAAATGATAATGACAAAGGAAAGATAAACTCCATTAATCAATTACAAAGAAGCGGCTTGGAATTGGATCTAAATGTTGGATCACAATTTTATATAAATGAAAAAATTTGGTATGTTAATTTTCAAAATATTATTACTACTGCAGGACAATATGAACAAGGTTTATTTGACTTATTTTTTAGAGGGAATTCCGAATTGAATCAAGAAATTTCATTAACAAAAACTGCTTTTCATCTTAGAAATCATCATTTATTTCATTTTGGAAAATTCCATAAATTCGGAAGAGTAGGAATTACTCTTGGCAGTATAAATCAAGAATATAATATTCGGTTTGGAGAAAATAATTATGTAGATCTAACTGATCCCTACCAATGGAATATTATGAGTAGTCCTGATATTTTTTTTATAGAAAATACTTCTGATTTTTTACAAAAAAATGGCAATAGTTTAGGATTTGATTTAGAAATTTCAAATTCAAACTATGAAAAAGCACTTCAATACAATTTAGCAATTTATAATTTAGGTGCTATTTTACTTCATAGTAACTTACAAAAAATTTCTTACGACACGAATTTTACATATTCTGGTTTATCTTTAAATCAAATTTTATATGCCGATAGTTCCGATAATTGGCTAAATGATTTTAAACCACAAATAGATTCTGTAAATAGACTAATAATTACCCCTTTTCAAATTAGCGCTACTATCAATTATCAAAAACATAATTTTAATTATTATACTGGGGTTTTTTACAGATACAATTCTCAGTACTTGCCAAAAGTATATTTAGGAATGAATTATACTATAAAAAATAAATTGATTTTGGGGGGTGTATTAAGTTATGGAGGATATACTAAACTACAAATTGGAATTGATTCTGAAATTCAATTACAAAAATTCAAAGCAAAACTAATTATTCAAAATTTCACCAACTTTATTCCTCCAATGAATAGATCTTTTGGAGTGTTTTTAAATTTATCGTATTGTTTAATTTAAGATTAACTTTGTAAAATGAGAATAATTATTATATCAATATTGTTAAATATTATTTGCTTTAATATAAGTTCTCAGTCTTTAATTAGTGATACCAATACTATAGAAAATCTTTTTTTAGTTACTAAAAATGACGGTGGAGAATACATTGGTGAGATTATTTCGGATGATGGAAGGGAAATATTAATGGTAACTAAATCAATTGGTAAATTATTTATCAATAAATCTGATATTAAATCTATTACTAAAGTAAATGAAAAAATTTCCGAAAGAAAAAATGGAGAATTTCGTTCATCTGGTCCATTTACAACAAGGTACTATTTTACTAATAATGCCTTGCCTATAAAGAAAAATGAAAATTATGCATTAATTCATGTATATGGACCTGAAGTACATTTTAGTGTAGCTAATAAAACTTCTATTGGAATTATGGCAAGTTGGATTGCCAGTCCTATAACAATGGTTATCAAACAACAAGTCTTCAGTAAAAATAAAGTTCACTTTTCTATTGGAAGTATTTTAGGATCTTCTGGTTATATAAATCAAGGGCAAACTTTTGGCGGATTACATTGGGGAACTTTAACCTTTGGTGACAGAACATCCAACATTAGTTTTTCTGCTGGGTTAGCTCACCTAAATTGGCCATCAAATAATACCAATTTTATGAGTGGAATGAGAGAAATAGGTGAAAGGTATTCATACGACTATTATGATTCTGATCATGAGTATTTTAATCAGGAAATGCAAGACGATTACAATGCGCTGTATGCATTTGAAGACTCTTTAAATATTTCTTGGAATTGGGGTTGGAATGGAAATAATAATAATTCAAGATACTTATATAAAAATAAGCAAATGGCTACTGTAATTGGAGTTTCTGGAATAGCTCCAGTTGGTAGAAAAGCCAGCTTTATATTCGATTCTATGGTATTTATAACAAATAACCAACAGATGTCCTACAAAAAAGATTCTATATATGTAGAATACGAAGGTGGTAATCCCAACGGAAATAGTTCATTCACTGCAAAATATGGTAGAGGATTTATAAATGATAAAACTACAAGTAATATTACTTTTATTCTAATGCCTGGTATGAGATTTAATAAATCTTATGATAAAGCTTTTCAAGTTGCCTTAGCTGGGTTTATAAATTATGATGAAGTAGATGGTTTAGTCTCAGCACCAGTTCCTATGATTTCTTGGCTTAGAAAGTTTTAATTAGTTCTAATCTCAATAAATTTAAAACCGAAATTGAAGAAACATGAATATTCCTTTCTCTATTATAACCCAATTTTAGTTTTTTAGAAACCACACCACCACTGTTAGCTACAGCTATCCATACCGTACCAACTGGTTTTTCTAGGGTACCTCCATTAGGGCCTGCTATTCCAGTGGTAGATATACCATAATCTGTAGATAGCTTTATTCTAACTCCAATAGCCATTTGTTCAGCGACCTGTTTAGAAACGGCTCCATTTTTATTTATAATTTCTTCATCTACACCTAATAAATCTATTTTAGATTGATTACTATAACTAATTATACTTCCATTAAAATAAGAAGAACTTCCGCTAATATTAGTAATCATCTTGGAGACTGTACCTCCGGTACAACTTTCAGCTGTTGAAACAGTTAATTTGTTCGCCATTAGTAATTTTCCTACTTCACTTTCCATGGAAGCATTTCCATAACCATAAATTTCATTGGGTATTAAATCTTTTAATTTTTCAATAGCTGTATGAATTTTATTTTCCAAAACTTTGTTTTCGACTCCAATGGCAGTAAGTCTTAACTTTACAATTCCCGGTGAGGGTAAATAGGCCAGTTTAATATTATTATCATCTAAATATTCTTCCCAAGACTTAATGATTTCGGCTAAAAATGATTCTCCCATACCATGGGTTCTTATTGTTTTATTTAAAACTACTTTTTTACCCCCTATTTTAGATAATAACTTTGAAAAAACATGCTCTTGCATAATTCCTTTCATTTCATATGGAACTCCTGGGAGAGAAATATATATTACATCTTCTTTTTCAAACCACATTCCACTTGCCGTTCCTCTTGGATTTGGAAGAATAGTACATTTTTTAGGCAGTAAAGCTTGGTCTTTATTGGATTTTAATATAGGTCTATTTACTCTTTTAAAATATTCAACTATTTTTCTTTCCACTTCCTTATTTAATTCAAGAGTAGTATTAAAATATTCACAAAGAGTATGCTTGGTAATATCGTCTTTAGTAGGGCCTAATCCTCCAGTAATTAAAACTAAATCGGATCTTAAAGAAGCATTATATAATGCATTTATAATCTCTTTTTTATCGTCTGAAATAACAACTCCATTGGTGATAGAAAGACCTAAGTTATTTAGCTGTTCCCCAATCCAAGATGCATTAGTGTTGATAGTCTGGCCTATTAATAATTCGTCTCCTATGGAAATTACAGTACAATTCACTTTGTTAAATTATAAATTAAGTTTTGCATTTTAGGAAATAGTTTGGCAATTTTTTTAATATATTCAAATAAAAAAATTATGAAAAAAAATAAAACCAATTTTATTACTATTTTAATATCTATTTTTTTCGTTAATTCTATTTATTGTCAAATAAATATTAATAAGATTTCCAAAGAAATCAAGACTAAACTTCCTACTGAAAAAAAACCAACTAATAATATTTTAAGTAATGATGAAGTAATTAAAGGACTTAAAGAGGCTTTATATTTGGGTGTTGAAAAAAGTACTGAAAAAGCTTCAGCTATAGGAGGATTTTTAAAAAATGATTTGATTAGAATCCCTTTCCCTGAAGAGGCTAAGAGTGTCAGAGACAAAGCAATGCAATGGGGATTAGATAGAAAAGTGGAAAAATTTGAACAAACATTAAACGAAGCAGCCGAAGAAGCCTGTAAAACTGCTGCTCCAATTTTTGTAAATGCCATTAAAAATATGAGCCTTTCAGATGGATTTAAAATTTTAAATGGTTCAGATAATGCTGCTACAGTATTTTTAAAAACACAAACGAACTCTCAACTTTATTCATTATTTTTCCCGGAAGTAAAAAAGGCTATTGATAAAGTACAACTAACCACCTATTGGTCTCCACTCGTAACCAAATACAATCAATCAACAAGAATAAGCGGCAAAGAAAAAGTGGAAACAGATTTAAATAAATATGTTACTGAAAGAGCTATTGATGGATTATTTAAATTAGTAGCCATTCAAGAGAAAGAAATTAGAAAGAATCCTCTTCAAAGAACATCTGAGATTTTGAAAAAAGTTTTTAGTTCTATAGATCCGTAACTCTAATTTTTTACATAAATTTAAGTGATGCAGCAAGAAATAAGATCATCTAACGAGACTATTCCGGCTACTGAGCTAATTGTAACAGATAAAGGTAGGATTTATCACTTAGATCTAGAACCCAACGAAATTGGTTCAACTGTTATTCTTGTAGGAGATCAAGAACGTGTTCCAACAATTTCAAAATATTTTGATAGAATAGAAATAAAAAGAGAAAAAAGAGAATTTGTTACCCATACTGGACTTTTAAATAATAAAAGAGTTTCAGTCATTTCTACTGGAATTGGTTGTGATAATATAGATATAGTAGTTAATGAGTTAGACGCTTTAGTAAATATTGATTTTAAGACCAAGAAAATCAAAAATGAACATACCTCATTAAATCTAGTTCGAATAGGTACATGCGGTGGATTACAGAAAGAAATTCCTGTTGACGAATTTGTTTTATCTACTTACGGACTTGGATTTGATGGGCTTTTAGCATTTTATAATCCACAATATAATTTAGATGAGTTAGCTCTTCAAAAAGCTTTTTTACAACAAATTCCTTGGCCTATTAATGCAAATCAACCTTATTTTGTCAAAGCAAGCGAATTCCTTTTAAAAAAAATGGGGAAAGGAATGCACCAAGGGATTACGGCTACGGCCAACGGGTTTTATGGTCCACAAGGACGATCTTTAAGACTGTCTACTAAACTTCCAGACATGAATGAGTACCTAAATAGATTTGAGTACAAAAAACATAAAATTTTAAATTTTGAAATGGAAACCTCTGCACTGTATGGTCTTAGTGCCTTACTTGGGCACCATGCGGTAACTATTTGCGCAGTTATCGGAAATAGATTTTCTAATACATTTTCTAAAGATTACAAAAAAGCAGTAGAAAACTTGGTGAATATAATTTTATCAAGAATTTAAAATTATCTTCTTAAAACCTTTATTGATAATTTACGTTATACTATTTGATGAAAAATACTAAACAAATTAGTGCACTTGTTAGTTTATTAGATGATCCTGATCTGAAAATATACAAGCAAGTTAAAAATCAATTACTTGAATTAGGGAAAGAATGCATTCCCCAACTAGAAAATGCGAATTTTGAAAATGAGTTAAATTCGATTGTTAAAAGTAGAATTAAAGATTTAACTCATGAAATAAAACTGAAAGACATCTTAATTTCTCACAAAAAATGGATTCAACATCCGGTAAAGTTAATCGATGGAGCTATACAATTAGATCAGTATTTTTTTCCAAATATTACAAACAATTTTATTCAAAAAGAAATTTCAGAAATTGTAAGGGAAGTTTCAAAGGGTCTTCATCAAAAAATGACCAATCTTGAAAAAGTTAATGTTATAAATGATGTACTTTATGACGATTATCAATTTCAAGGAGATAAACGAAATTATCACTCTCCAGAAAACTCATCGATAGGAAAATTATTACAAAATAAAAAGGGAAATCCATTATCAAATTCAATTTTATATATAGAAATTGCTCGACAGTTGAATTTACCTATTATGGGTATAAATTTACCCAATCATTTTATTGTTGGGTTTTTGAATGAAAAAAAATCTATTTTAGATAGCCATAACTATCATGTAGAAGATGTCATGTTTTACATTAATCCTTTTAGTCAAGGGGTCATATTAAAAAAGGAAGATATTAAAGACTTTATCCAACAAATAAATGTAATCGAAAATAAATATTATTATGTACCCTGTCCATTTTCTCATATTACTAAAAGAATTTTAAATAATCTAAATTTTTCTTTTAATTCAAGTAATGATATAACTCTGAAGAATGATATTAAAAAAATCCTAAATATCTATAAAAGGTAAATATTAATTTTTTAACATAAATCATAATATAAATTTACCTAAATTTAAAGTCTAGATGGGTTTGTTGAAATCTATAGAAAATGTATTTAATAGCTCTAAAGAGTCTATTAAAAATAAAAACGGGAATATTTGTATATCTCACTTTGGAGAACTAGACTCAGATAAAATATCTGAAATTTGTGAAAGCACGGAAAATTATTTATTTGATATTGGTGCAGCAAAGAAAAATATTAAAATAATCTTTAATGTTCTTATAGAAGGTCTTCAAAACATCAAAAATCATGGGGCTTTTTCTAAAGAAGGTATACAACATTACTTTTTCAATATTTCTGTTTTTAAGGAATATTTTATATGTTCCTTCTCCAACCTAATTGATAAAAATCACATCGCATCTTTATCAAATAATATTGATCATCTCAACACTCTTGACAAAGTAGGACTAAAATCAATTTATTTAGAAACTCTGACCAATGGTAAAATATCTAAAAAAGGAGGAGCAGGTCTCGGCGTTATTATTATGGCAATGAAATCTAAAAATAAAATTGATTATCTGTACAATCCTATTGATGATGAATTATCTTTAGTAACATTGAATATTAAAGTAGATAAACTTTAATATCACTTTAGAAAATAGGTCACTTTATTTACCTTATTCCAATTACCTTTTGTAAAGTCAGGTATATTTATAGGGATACTGCCTTTTTTAGTGGATTTTTTTGATAGTTCAACTATAGAAGACCATTCAGCTGCATCATAGACATCTTGATCCAATGGCAATCCATTTTGAAGGCAATATATCAATCTATAATCCATTATATAATCCATACCTCCATGACCTCCAATATCTTTGGCTTTTTGTTTGATATTTTTAATAGCAGAAGGTTCATACTTTAAAATAGTATCACTTATTTGATCACCATTTAATGTTCTATGAGACTGGGGTGAAAAAGACATTGAATTTATGGGATATTTTTGAACAAACCCATCTGTTCCACTTATAGTGAAAATTCTTGAATAAGGTCTAGGACTAGTAACATCATGCTGTAGCATAATTGTTTTTCCTTTATAAGTTCGTATGAGAGTTGTATTCATGTCTCCCTTAGTAAAAGTTTCACCTTTCCAGATATTTTCATCTGATAATTTTTCATTAGAGTACTTAGAAAGACCAAATTCTTTACTAGACATAGAAACTAAATAAGTCATTCTATCGCCTCTATGAATGTTTAATAAATGTGCAAGAGGTCCTAAGCCATGAGTTGGATACGTATTACCATCTGTTTTTTGCAAATTTCTCAAACGCCAAAAGTCCCAATAATATGTTTTACTAAAGTTTAAAGATCTTAAATCATGTATATATGCTCCTTCAGCATGCACTAGCTCTCCAAACTTATTATTCTGAGCCATATTTAAAACAGAAATTTCAAAAAAATCATACATGCAATTTTCTAGTTGAATACAATGTTTTCTTGTTTTTTCTGAAGTTTTTACTAGGTTCCAGCATTCTTTTACAGTTAAAGCCGCTGGTACTTCTACTGCCACATGTTTATTATTTTCCATTGCATAAACAGCTATAGGAGTATGTAAATCCCAATGTGTACATACATAGATTAAATCAATATCAGTCCTTTTACATATTTCTTTCCAATCATTTTCTAAGTAATATCTATCTGGCTTAAAGAATTCGAATTGTTCAAAATATTTATGGAAAGAGCTATTTACTTTATTTGAATCAATATCTGCTATAGCTATTACTTTTACCCCTTTTATTTTTGGCAACCTTTCTAAAGCCATTTGACCACGGTTACCTAAACCAATAACTGCAATTCTTACAGTATCTAAGGGTGGGCAAGTTAGATTTATTACATTTCTTTCTCCCTGATATAAAGAATTAGTCCAATAGGAAAATAATTGGTCATGATTTGTGCTGTCAATTTCTTTTATTTGACCAATAAATTCATAGTTAATAAAAGAGATAAAGAAAAAAAAGACTACCCAAATACCTTCTTTTAAAGACATTATTGATTTGTCTTAATTAGGTTTAATGCAGAACCATATTTAAACCATTCAATTTGTTGCTTATTATAGGTATGATTAAGTGCAATTATGTCTTGAGTTCCATCACTATGATTTATTTGAAGTGACAAACTTTTTTTTGGAGCAAAATCTTCCAAATCTATAAAGCTAAAAGTATCGTCTTCTTTAATAATATCGTAATCACTTTCAATATCAAAGGTTAGTCCTAACATGCCTTGTTTTTTAAGGTTAGTTTCATGAATTCTAGCAAAAGATTTTACAATTACAGCTATAACACCCAAATGTCGAGGTTCCATTGCTGCATGTTCTCTAGATGAGCCCTCACCATAGTTGTGGTCTCCTACTACTATCGAAGGAACACCAGCAGTTTTATATGCTCTAGCTGTAGCAGGTACCGCCCCTTTGGCTCCAGTAAGTTGATTAGTTACTGAATTGGTTTCTCCACCAAAAGCATTTATAGCTCCAATTAAACAATTATTAGAAATATTATCAAGGTGTCCTCTAAATCTTAACCAAGGGCCTGCCATAGAGATATGATCTGTTGTACATTTACCTTTTACTTTGATAAGAAGTTTTGCACCTAAAATATTTTCACCATTCCATGATTCAAATGGATTTAATAATTGTAACCTTTCAGATTTGGGACTTACAATAACTTCAATATCACTACCATCTTCTGCTGGAGCCTGATAGCCGTTATCTTCTACATCAAATCCATTTTTTGGCAGCTCTTGTCCTTTAGGCTCGGAAAGAAAAACTTGATCTCCATTTTTATTTAATAAAGAATCCATTAAAGGATTAAAATCTAATTTTCCTGAAATAGCAACTGCAGCGACCATTTCAGGAGAGGTAACAAATGCCATAGTATTTGGATTACCATCTGCTCTTTTTCTAAAGTTTCTATTAAAAGAATGAACTATAGAGTTTACTTCTTCTTTCTCAGCTCCGGGTCTATCCCATTGACCTATACATGGCCCACAGGCATTGGTGAATATCTTAGTTGTTTCAAACTTTTTAAATGTATCAATTAATCCATCTCTTTCTGCAGTATATCTTACTTGTTCTGAACCTGGATTAATTCCTAAAATAGCTTTTGCTTCCAACCCTTTATTAACCGCATCTTCTACAATTGATGCTGCTCTGGTTAAATCCTCATAGGAAGAATTGGTGCACGACCCTATTAATGCCCATTCAATTTTAGTTGGCCAATCATTTTGCTTAGCAGCTTCTTTCATTTTAGAAACTGGAGTTGCTAAATCAGGTGTGAACGGGCCATTTAAATGAGGAGTTAACTCATCTAAGTTTATTTCAATAACTTGATCGAAATATTTTTCTGGATTTTGATAAACTTCCTTATCTCCTGTTAAGTGATGAGAAATTTTATCTGCTAATTGAACAACTTCATCTCTACCAGTAGCAGTTAAATATCTTCTCATAGAATCATCATAACCAAAAGTGGAGGTAGTAGCCCCTATTTCAGCTCCCATGTTACAAATAGTTCCTTTACCTGTACAAGAAATTGATTTTGCGCCTTCTCCAAAATACTCCACTACACATCCCGTCCCGCCCTTTACAGTTAGGATTCCTGCAACTTTTAAAATAACGTCTTTTGGAGAAGTCCAGCCATTTAATTTTCCAGTTAATTTTACTCCTATAAGTTTAGGAAATTTTAATTCCCAAGGCATACCCGCCATGACATCTACAGCATCAGCACCCCCTACACCAATAGCAATCATTCCTAAACCGCCAGCGTTAACAGTGTGGGAATCTGTTCCAATCATCATACCTCCTGGAAAAGCATAGTTTTCTAAAACAACTTGGTGAATGATTCCTGCCCCTGGTTTCCAAAATCCAATTCCATACTTATTACAAACAGAGCTTAAAAAGTTAAAAACTTCATTGTTTTTATTAATGCCTTCTTGTAAATCTTTATCAGCTCCTAATTTTGCCTGAATTAAATGATCAGCGTGAGCAGTAGATGGTACCGCTACTTTTACTTTTCCAGCTTGCATAAATTGTAAAAGAGCCATTTGAGCAGTTGCATCTTGCATAGCAACCCTATCTGGAGAAAAATCTACATAGGAGACTCCTCTATTATAAATTTCTTTAGCATCTACACCCCAATTATGAGTATATAAAATTTTCTCTGCCAAAGTCAATGGATGATAAATTAACTTTCTAATTGCATCCATTTTTTTTGGGTATAATTCATATACCTCTCTTATCATTTCAATATCAAAAACCATAGTAATTTATTTGAGCAAGTGAAAATAGTAAATGAATTCTACAGATTAAAACTTTATAGCTTTAAAGTAATATTTTTTTTATTTCTTTTAAATTTTGTACCTCTTTCCAAATTTTAATAGGGTGCTTCCTTTTATATGGATTATAATATATGGCTTTCATACTTACTGCTAAAGATCCTTTAATATCTGTACTTAGGTCATCTCCAATCATTACTGAGTTATTAGCATTAGCACCTGTTTTTTTGAAAGCATAATGAAAGATTATTGGATCAGGTTTTTTTACACCTGCAGCTTCAGACGTAATTATGTATTTAAAATATTTACTTAGCCCTGACTGCTGAACTTTTATAAATTGAACTTCTTCAAAACCATTTGTAATTATGTGAAGTTGATAATGTTCTTTAAGGTCATTTAATAATTCTATGGAGTAAGGAATTAATTTGGTCCTGTATGGCGAGTTATTTACATAATCTTTACCAATTTTTTTAGCTAGCTCAGAATCGTCAATACCAAAATATTCTAGAGTAAGTTGAAACCTTTCAGATCTTAATCGTTCTTTTGAAAGAAGATTATTTCTATATTTTTCCCAGCAATCCTGATTTATTTTCTTGTAAACTTTAATAAATTCTTTTGGTAAAGAAATTCCCTTTTCATGTAATTGGTGAGATCGGAATAATTGAAGTAACTCTTGATGAGAATTAGAGTCGAAGTCCCAAAGTGTTCTATCCAAATCAAAAAAAAGATGCTTAATTTCCATTTATTTAAAAAATTGAAATATAGTTTCATTTAGAAAAGCTAAAATAAAAGACGTTGCGAATAATAAGAAGGAAACATACCAATAAGTTATTTTATGACTACCAAAAAATTTTACTACTACAACTGTACCAATTGGAATAGAAAGAAATATTGGGGCTAGAGTACAAACCAAAATAAATCCAATTTCAGATTGCTTCATCTTTATTAAAATTCTATTTCTTCTTTTAAAGCTTTTGGACTTCTTTTTTTTATTTTTTAAATCTTTCTTTTCCTCTTTACCAAAATAAATTTTATACGAAATAAAATAAAAAATATTAAAACAAGATAATGCTCCTAAACAAGAAGCAATAAATATTTCTTGGACAGATAGTTCTGGAAACGTAGCTAAAGCAATAGTGGCCGTTACTAAAAATTTAACATGTGCTAAAAGAAAAACATATAATATAGCTATCCAATTCATTCATCGTTTTTTTCTCCAAATGCTAAATCTCCAGCGTCTCCCAAACCAGGAACAATATAAGACTGGGTAGTCATTTTTGGATCTACTGCGCCAATCCATAAGGTAGTATTGTCTGGGAAAATTTCACTCACTAGATTTATTCCTTGCTGACTCCCTATTACGCTAACAATATGGATATTTGAAGGTTGACCTTTTTTTAGCAATGCCTTATAAGCTAAAATCATCGATTGTCCAGATGCTAACATTGTATCTGATAAAAGTACGACTTTACCTTCTATACTTGGACTTGCTAAATATTCTATTTCAACCTCAAAATCGTCTGCAGAGGTATGCTTTCTGTAGGCTGAAATAAAACAATTTTCTGCAGTATCAAAATAATTTAACAAACCATTATGAAGCGGTAAGCCTGCTCTTAATATTGTTGCTAGGACTATATTGTTATTGGGAACTTGGGTTGTAGAAGTTCCTAAGGGTGTGTTGGTAGACAGTGGATGGGAATCTAAACTTTTACTTAATTCATAAGCAGAGATTTCTCCTAACCTTACTAGGTTTTTTCTAAATCGCATACTGTCTTTTTGAATTTGAGCATCTCTTAGCTCTGAAAGGAACTTGTTATATAATGAAGAATATTCACTAAAATTAAAAATTTTCATAACATAAATTTAAGGAACTAAAATGGATTAATCTAGCCAGGTTGACTCAAAAACTTCTCTCCATCCTTTCCATCTGTCAAGATTACTTAATGATTCGTTGTGCCAAACCGATGTAAATACTCCATTTACTTTTTTTACATTATTTTTTAAATTCCGTACAATTTCTATGGACGATTTACCAGAATATTTTAAATGATCATTCAAAACACCGTCCATATATGAAAATGGCACTATTTTTAGGTCTGTAGTAGTTTCATTTTCTAAATCATAAAATTTAAATGGTGTACAGGTGCCAGCTCTAAAACCTACGCGATCTGAATAACCCATACTATAATCTTCTTTAATGCCTAAATGATTTAGTATTTGAAAAGATTTTGGAAAGGAAAACCTAAGGTAATGGTATCTTGATTTAGTAATTTTTTTGTAAATAGTTTCCTTTAATAAACTGATTTCATGACTTACTAAATTAGTATTATTAAAAGAGTTATAGGATGGATGAATACCCACTTCATTATTTTTTGAAATTGATAAAATTAATTTTTTAAAATTATCATTTTTTGGGTTAATATTTTTATCCATTTTACCATAATTGCCAAGCAAAAAAAAGAAAACCGATTTTAAATTATTTTTTTTTGAAAATTCGCTGATATAATAATAGTTATCATAAGGGTCTTTAGCTACCCCAAATAAATACTGGAATCTTTGCTTGAGCTTATAGCTTCTTAAAAAAAATAAATCTTTTATAAATGAACCAGTATTTCTTATTAGCCCTTTATTTTTGAAAGCAAATGCATTATCAATATCAAAAGTACAATATTGCATAAATTTTTTTGGTGATTTAGTTTTAAGATTAAAAAAATCATTCACTTTTTTTAGAAGCTCAAAACACCAATTATCTACAATTGGCTTGTCCTCCAATTTTAGTTTTACTAAACAGGAGTTTTCAGAAAGATATCTTTGATGTTCATCATAAGTATTTAAATTATATTCTTCCATTCTTGAAACAAGAAAAAAAATAGCACTGAAAATATCAAAGGAAAGATCTCCTTCTTGTACCTCAAAAAAATGATTTTTCTTAGAATCATAAGAAATATAATTTGAAAAATTCAAATCTGTGGATTTTAAAAAAGCGGTGGGATAAATTTGAAAATTCTTGATATTTAGTTTCTCTTTTGAGTAATTAATAACTGGACCCTTTATTTGTATTTGATCGCTAGTAATAATATAATCAACCATTAATACATCCCTAAAAACAAACTCAAAGACATATTTTATTCTTGAAGATATTTGAGGACAGTAAAGGGTAATCATGAAAATTGAGAAATCATTTCTTTAACAATAAATGAGGCAGCATTGGCATCTCCAAAAATGGGTGGAAATTGAAGTTCAGGATGATTTAGAAAATTCGCAGTAGCCTTCAAAATTTTAACTGAATCAGTATCAGTAATAATAGCGCTTTTAGTCGCTACTATCTCAACCCATTCTGTTTGCGGCCTTAGTATAATACATGGTTTTTTAAAGAAATAAGATTCTTTTTGAACCCCGCCACTATCCGTAATAATTAATTGGGCATTTTTTTCTAAAGCTATCATATCCAAAAAACCAACAGGTGGAATTATTTTTAGAGACTCTGTCTTTTTAACTTTCTTCTTAAGGTTAGGTTCTAAAAGTTGATCCATCATTTTTGTGGTTCTCGGATGAATGGGTAATATAATTTTAATTTGATGGGTTTTAATTATCTCCAAAAAAGTGTGAAACAGTTCATTTAATTTTAAAGAAGAATCCGTGTTGTCATTTCGATGAACTGTTGCTAAAATATAAGTCTTATTTTTGATATCTAAATCAGTTAAAATTCTGGACTTTTTATCGCTAATTGTAGAAAAATATAAGCTATTATCATACATCAAATCTCCACAGTGATAAATATTGGGCGAATTAATGGATGCTTTATCATTAAGTTCCTTTTTAAACCCTTCATTAATTAAATTAGAATAACCACTTTTAGTAGGCGAAAAAAGTAAGGTAGATACATGATCACAGACTATTCTGTTTACTTCTTCTGGCATTTTTTTATTGAAAGATCTTAACCCTGCTTCAATATGAACAATAGGAATATGAATTTTTGAAGCAGCTATCGCTGTTGCTAAGGTAGAGTTAGTATCTCCATATACAACAACTGCAATAGGTTTTTTGTCTACTAAAATCTCTTCTATTTTCTGAATCATTATTGCAGTTTGGTCTCCATGGGAAGAAGAGCCCACTTTCAAATTAATTTGAGGAGGAGGAATTCCTAACTCTTTAAAAAAGACCTCAGACATATTCTGGTCATAATGTTGTCCAGTATGAACAATAATTTCTTCAATTTCTGGAAAGTTATTTTTAATTTCTCTAGAAAAGGCAGCTGCTTTTATGATTTGAGGCCTTGCACCAACGATCGTTAATATTCTCATTTAATAAATTACTGTAAAAATTGAAGTTTTCAGCTAAAATACTAATATGGAATTAATTAAAATTTGAAATGAAAATTAATTATCAAATAAAAAAACTAGAGTTCCTTCGTCTACATTATTAAATAGATTAATAATATCCGTATTCCTCATTCTAATACATCCATGGGAACTAGGTAATCCAATAGATTCTTCCTTGCTTGTACCATGAATATATATGCCTCTTTTAAAAGTGTCAATATTTTTCCCTTTATTTATATTAGGTTCCATTCCCATTAAAGAAAGTACTCTAGTGGTAATTTCGTCTTTTTCGAAATTATAATTTAAAGAATCTGTGGCAATTATTCGGTGAGTGTTTTTTTTATTTATAAAAAGAGTACCAATTGGAGCGTCTTGTCCAATCTTTTCATGAATACTATGTTTCCCAGTCGGAGTTTTAAAAGAGCCAACTTTATTACCTGCACCTTTATTAGATGAGGAAATGTCATAAATATCAACCAACTTATTTTCTTTGAATAGATATAACTTTTGACGTTTTATGCCTATATAAATAAAATTAGATGCATTACTATCAGAATATTTTGTAAAAATATAGTCATTGATTAAATCACCTATAAAATCATTGGGATTTGTTTGGCATAACAAGCAATTTGATAAAAAAAGAAAAGAGATAATAAAATAAACAAACTTCATAATTCTTCAAAAAAAAAGAGCTTTATAAGCTCTTTTGTATTGGTTTAAAATTATAAAAATTTAAAGTGAATTAACTCTTTTAGTGAGTTTGGATTTTAAATTAGCAGCCTTGTTTTTATGAATAATATTCTTGTTTACTAATTTATCTATCATTGAAGTGGCATATAATAAAAGAGAGTTAGCTTCTTTTTTATCTGTAGTTTCTCTTAATTTTTCAATTGCCGTTCGAGCAGATTTATGTTTGTACTTGTTTCTTATAGTCTTGTCTTTGTTAGACCTAATTCTTTTTAATGCAGATTTATGATTTGCCATACTATTTAATTTTTAGTAGCCCGTAGGGGAATCGAACCCCTGTTTCCAGGATGAAAACCTGGCGTCCTAACCCCTAGACGAACGGGCCAT
>MDSV01005314.1_pt1 | contig 55296 bp, 57 predicted proteins | sample 810851 | NCBI WGS metagenome assembly MDSV01 (sample SAMN05326640, study PRJNA326480) | marine metagenome | isolation source: seawater | place: Atlantic Ocean: North East | collected 2012
AATACTTGGTTAGAGCGCTAGTCTTAGTCAACTAGTTAAATAAATAGGGCCCACGGGTTTAACTCCGTGGGCCCTATTTTTTATTATTGAATAATTAAACTATAATGACCGTCAATACATAACTGTTAAGTCGAGAATTAATGTCTTTAAGATGAAATACAGGAAGTTTAATTATGACTGAAGTGATACATAACATTGAAGAAAAAACCCCAAAGTCTAGTGATCTGTATTCGAAAAGCGGTGAAGTTTTAGCCCAAGAAATTGTGGATACCGTTAGTATGCCTTATCCGGTTTACATCAATTCTGGTAAAGGCTCAAAGTTAACTGATGTTGATGGAAATGAATACATTGACCTAGTTGGAGGATTTGGCCCCCATGTTCTAGGAAATGCACCTGAGGTAGTAGTTGACGCCCTTAAAGGGGCAGTTGATAAAGGGGTTCAATTTGGATTACAAAACCCTTATCAAGAGCCATTCGCAAGGTTGCTAGTGGAATCAATCCCATGTGCAGAAAAAGTGGTTTTTTGTAACAGCGGCACTGAAGCAAGTATGTTTGCTATTAGGGCAGCACGTTCTTTTACAGGAAAAACGAAGATCGCTATGTTTGAAGGGGGTTTTCACGGTGCCCATGATTATGTTTTGGCTAAAGTGGTACCGACCAGCAGTATAGATGAGCCTGACTTTTATTCTATGGGGCAAGGTATTCCCGTAGAAACTCAAAGCACCGTAAAAATGCTTCCGTACCTAAATGACCAAGCCTTTGATTTAATAAGAAAACATGCTGATGAATTGGCTTTAGTTTTGATTGAACCGGTTCAAGGGTCCAATCCTAGACTCGATGTAGCAGACTTTTTAACTGAACTTGTGAAAGTTTGCAATGAGGCTGGAGTCCTTTGTCTTTTTGATGAGGTGATTACTGGATTCAGGCTAGCTTTCGGAGGGGCACAAGAGTTTTTTGGACTTAAACCGGATATGGCTATATTTGGTAAGGCTCCAGGCGGTGGACTGCCTCTTGGGATAGTGGCAGGACGAGCAGATATTATGGAAGTGTTTACAAGACAATTCGATATTTATGATGACATCTCTGCTGGCATGTCCCCTGAACCTAGTGTGTTTACAGCAGGAACTTTCAGCGGAAATCCTTTAACGATGGCAGCAGGTACAGCTGCAGTTACTTATATGCGGGATCATCCTGAGATTTATCAAAATCTTGCTAAAAACGGAACCAGACTGGCAGAGGAAGTAAATGAATTTTGTCAGCTCGAAGAAATACCAGCGGTTATGTCTTCAGCGTTGTCATTATTTTATTTCCGGATGCAGCCTGGTGGAACAATCAAATCTGTAAGAGATATTAATAGATATAATCTTAAAGAAGCGGATGATTTATTTATGGCGAATTTGCTTGATAGGGGGGTAATTATGACCCCGATGCATATTGGTTATATTTCTGCCGAACATACCCCTGATGATATTGATGTTGCAGTTAAAGCGATAAAAGAATCATTGCTTGAGGTTCGTAAAGCAGGCCTAATATAGAACCCGCTTCCTTTTTTATTTCAGGAAAGTTATTACTTGGTAACCGAGAAGGTGGTCGGGGTGACTGGGATTGAACCAGCGACCTCCTGTTCCCAAAACAGGCGCGCTACCGCTGCGCCACACCCCGAGACAAACTATTATTTTATAGATGATAGTGGGTTTATAACAAGTATTAGTTAGTTAATATTATCGAATGCTAATGCAGCAGCACCTATTAGACCAGCCTCGTCTCCCAGTTTGGCAGTAGTTACAGGTATGTTATTGGTATAAGGATATAGTGCGCGCGTTTTGACTTCACGCTCAGCTGTTTTCATCATCAGATCTAATGCCGATGAAACCCCTCCTCCTATTACGATGACATCAGGGTCCAAAGTGTTGAGGATCACAGATAAGGCAACTCCCAAATATCTGCCAACCTTATCCCATACTTCTATCGAAAATTGATCGCCAGCTCTCGCAGCAGAAGCGAGCTTTTGTGGAGTCAGCTTTCCTAGATGTTTATTTAAACTCGACTTGAGCACTGTTTCTGCTAGCATTTCTTCAGCTATACGGACAATAGCAGGCCCGGAACAATAAGTTTCAAAGCAACCGTTACTACCGCAATTACATTGAGGCCCTTCAAAATCTAAAGTAAGGTGCCCCCATTCAGCGGCAAATCCCCTCGATCCATTATATATTTTTCCATCTATTATTTGGCCGCCCCCAACTCCTGTACTAATAGTTAAATAAACCATGTTAGAAACAGATTTTTTGATTCCATATTTATACTCGCCTAAAGCCGCTAATGTTGCATCATTGGCAGCGACCACGGGGATACCCAAGTTATCTTGTAAGTCTTTAATGGGTGAGTATCCTTGTAAACTAAGTATGTTTGGCGGCATCTGCATTATGCCTGTCACCGGATCCACTGGACTTGCCAAAGCCAATCCAATCGCTATGGGTTTAGTATCTGCCCACGACACTGCAGTTCTGGCGGCATCGAGAATTCGCTTAATAACAGCCTCTTTGCCCTCAAATTCAGAAGTCTCTGTTACGCCCTTAGCCAATATCGTTGCAGATTCATTTACAACTGCATACCTTAAATTGGTGCCCCCTATATCCATTGCAATTACTAATCTAGATAAACTCATATAATGCATTGTAAGCACTTGATAGTTGATTGGACACCTCCCTACAATGCATTGTATGAAAACAATTGACCTATCTAACAAAGTTGCAGTCGTATTTGGAGTGGCAAATCATCGTTCAATAGCTTGGTCTATCACCAGTATATTGAAAGGTGCTGGTGCTACCGTGGCGCTTTCTTACCAAAATGAACGACTAAAAAGATCTCTTGATAAATTAACCGCCGATTGGGATGATCCCGTACTGGTTGAATGTGATGTTAGTGACGATTCTAATGTGGAGAAAGCTTTTGATGAAATATCCAACAAGCTGGGGAAAATCGATATAGTCGTTCATTCGATAGCATTTGCAAATAGAGAAGACCTTGGAGGCCGTTTTGTTGATACTAGTCGCGCAGGATTTAATTTAGCGCTAGAGATCAGCTCGTATTCATTAATTCCAATTACTAAATATGCCGCCCGACACATGCAAGATGGAGGAAATGTTTTGACAATGAGTTTTCAGGCGGCAGAGAAAGTTTTCCCGGGTTACAACGTAATGAGCACTGCTAAAGCGGCGCTTGAAAATGAAGTACGCCAATTAGCCCATGACATGGGCCAACAAAATATCAGGGTTAATGCGATTTCGGCTGGCCCTGTCGATACTCTTTCCTCCCGGGTTATTTCAGGATATAACGTTATGAAACAAGCAGCTGCGGAAAGATCTCCTTTAGGGAAAAATATTACGACAGAGGATGTAGCGAAAACGGCACTGTATCTTTGTTCTGACCTTTCATCAGGCGTTACAGGTGAGGTTATACATGTGGACTCTGGTTATCATGTGATGGGTATCTAAGCATTTTAGATACTTAACCCATCACTCGCCCACCATCAACATTAATAGATTGACCTGTTATGTTTTTTGCTGCATCTGATAGCAAAAATGCTGCAGCATAGCCGATGTCATCAGCAGATTGATCTCGTTTAAGTGGTGTGGAAAGTTCTGTTACCCTTTGGAATAATTCACGGTTATTTTTAATATCGGAAAATTCGGAAAAGATTTCAGAGCCGAAATTAAACTGCCGCATCGAAATCTTGTCCCACATAGGAGTCCAGATATTACCAGGACATATGCAATTTACATTGATGTTGAACTTTGACAACTTAAGTGCTGACGACTTAGTGTAGCTAATAGCAGCGGCCTTGGAAGCATTGTAATTTGGCCTGTCTGGATTACCCATTTTTCCTGCTACAGATGCGATATTTACAATGGAGCCGTGAGCTCCATTAATCATGTCATCCTGTATTCGGTCTGTGACATGTACGATTCCTTTTACATTTACATTGAATGTGAAATCCCAATCCTCTTCAGTGACTTCTAGTCTTTCGTGCCAACCTGGAGCTCCAATTACCCCAGCATTATTAACAAGCTTATCAATGTGTCCAATTTGATTGATTGCTTTTGATACTGCTTTATCAACTGAATCTATGCTTGTAACGTCCATTTGTACGCTTATTGCCTGATATCCTAGATTTATAAATTCGTTTGCGGCAAGCTTTGCCTCTTCTCTGTCAATATCAGCAACAATAATTAATGCACCCTGTTGGGCAAGCACTTTAGCAATGCCTTTACCTAAGCCACTCGCAGCACCTGTTATAAGCGCATTTTTGCCTGTTAGATCTGCGATCATTTGAGCCTCGTTGATATGGGAAAATTTACTTTTTTCATAAATCTGCTTTTTTTTGTTGCGATCTTAACTTAATATCAATTCACATATATTACTGAAATTAGATCAAGGAGAACAGGAATGCTGAATCTTGCTAACCAGTTTGACCTTCAAGGAAAAGTAGCCGTTGTTACAGGATGTTCATCAGGCTTAGGCATAAGTTTTACTGAGGCGCTATTAAATAATGGAGCTAATGTAGTGATTTGCGCTCGCCGAGAAAAGGAATTACAGCAAATGGCAAAGAAGTTAGACTCGTCCGGCCACAGGGTAATTCCAGTTAGGGCTGATGTTACAGTTCAAGATGATGTTGAGCGACTGTTCCAAGAGGTTAATCGAATATTTAATCGACTCGATATATTAGTTAATAATGCGGGTATGGATTCTGAAGGCACTCCATTTGCTGAAAGAATAGAGAGCAATGACTTTGAAATGACGATCAAGGTGAATTTGGTAGGTTCATGGAATTGTTCCAAAGCTGCGGGGATTTATATGTTATCAAGCGGTAAAGGAGGTTCCATAATAAATATCGCCTCTATAGCTGGTCTGGGCGGGTCTAAGGGAATGCTTTCACCGGGTTATTCAGCTGCCAAAGCAGGCATTATAAACCTTACTCAGAACTTGGCAGCTAATTGGTCAGACAGGGGGGTCCGAGTAAACTGTATTGCCCCAGGGTACTTTCCTAGTGAGATGTCTACATTTGTAAGAAACAATCCTGCCGTGACAGAACATGTCAAATCACAGATACCATTAGGTCGATTCGGCAATCCCGAAGAGTTAAACGGAATTCTTTTATTGCTGGCTTCGGATGCCAGTAGCTATATCACGGGCCAGACTATAGCCGTTGACGGCGGATTTAGTTCAACTGTTGGGGCGAGAGACCCTTCTGCCGCTGTTTACGAAACTTGGGCTGAGTTTTTAGATGGTGATAAAGGAACAAAACTTCAAAGCTCCTAGCCTGCAACTCAATTATGATAGTGTGGAATTATATGTTCGGCAAGGAGTGATAATTGTTCTGACATTTTGTCTGGAGGGCAAGTTGGCCTAATAACGAACTTCGTCGCTCCTGCATCAACAAATCTGTCAATTAATTCTACAATCTCAACTGCAGTGCCAACAGCATTTATATCTTTCTCGTTTACATCCTGCCTTTGCTTGCCTGGGAGCATATAAGGTTGAGCGAGCTCTTTAGCCGCTTTACTGGTTTGGGCTAAAGCAAAATTTAAAATTACACCATAGTGATCTGTGTCTACACTGCGGTCCATTAGCATTGCTGTTTGTTCGATATCATGTTTACCCTTGGCGATTTCCTCAGGAGTAACCTGAGATGCTAGCCAGCCGTCTCCAAGTGTGGCCACTCTTCGCAGGGCTGCTTTGCTACGTCCTCCAACCCAAATGGGAGGTAATTCTGGCCTAACAGGCTTGGGCTGGATAGCAACTTTATTTAAACTGAAATGGTTTCCTTTAAAATTGAATTCTTGGCAAGACCATAACTTTCTCATGATAAACAGCATTTCGTCGGTTCGTGATGCGCGGTCTTTCCTATTCACACCACAGGCTTCATACTCGCTATTTTGCTCTGTCCCAAGCCCTATAGCGGGTAACACCCTACCTCCTGACAGGTAATCGAGTGTGGCTATTTCTTTGGCTAGAATTGTAGGGTTTCGTAATGGTAAAGCTAGAACGCTAGTACCAAGTAACATTTTTTGGGTTCTGGCTGCTATAAAAGATAAGGCCACAATAGGCTCAAGATTGAGTTTTGTTGAAACTATTCTGTCGGTCAGCCAAATCGAGTCGACATCGGAATTTTCAGCTTGGTCAACCCAATCCCAGAGGCGCTGAGGTCCTTGTTGTTCGCCAAATGGCCAACCAAACATACCTATACCAATTCTGACAGACATATATCCCCCGTTTGTAGTTTTCACTAGTTTTGCTTTGTTCAAAACATTGAAACATATTAAACTTATCCCCGTAAACGTTGACCTAACAGCCAGGTCTTTCTAAAATTAATATCAGAGCAAGTAAATTTATTCCTATTAATGAAAGGTTTAATGTGACGACCACCGAAAGAAAACCCAGGCCACCACTCACTATAACAATATCTGAAAATGCTGCTGAGCACGTTAGAGAATTTGCATCTAAAGCCGGGAAACCAACAGCTGATTTGCGAGTAGCAGTTAAGGGAGGAGGGTGTTCAGGATTAACATACGTTTTGGATTTGGTAGATGGGCCTGAGGAAGACGATAAAACTATAGAGCACCTAGGTATAAAGCTACACGTTCCAAAAAAGTCCTACGTATTTTTAGCAGGCACGATGTTAGATTATTCGTCAGGGCTAAATGGAAAAGGATTCGTGTTTAATAACCCAAATGCTAAAACAACATGTGGGTGTGGAACCTCATTTGGAGTTTAAAAATCGAGGCCTGATTATGCTAATCAACGTATCTAATAAAACTACAGGCTAGTTAATTTGACTACTAAAACTAGCGGCGTGCCTCAATTCTACGTCTCTGTAGAACAAGATTATGTGACGTTATCAAACGAAGCAGCCTTAGCTTATGCAACCAACACGGGACGATTCTGGATTTATGGACAAGATGCATTAGATTTATTAAATCGTATTTCTACACAGCAGCTTGCTGACCTTAAAACAAATGAAGTTTCCTTCACGGTTCAAACCACTAATAAGGGAAGAATTATCGACTTTCTGACAGTGACTAATTTTGGCGATAGATTACTGGTTTTTACAGCGTTAGAGGCCAAGGATAGCGTTATGAATTCGATCGATTTTTTTTCATTCGATGAAGACGTGAAGCTAGAAGACTGTACCTCTGAAACGGAACTTTACCAACTATTTGGTGATGAGGCACCAACAAAAATTATATCTTTGCTACAGGATGAATCTAATGTTCCAGATATAAATCAAGCAAAACAGATTAGTGTTAACAACGAAGAAGTTATTATTATCAGAACCGATCGAGTAAAGATCCCCACCTACGAAATCTTAGTAATGAACTCCAGTAAATCCATTCATTCTAATTTAACCGGTTTGGGATTGCCATTTGTGGGAACTAAAGCTTTAGAGATTTTTCGTATAGAAAAGGGAACTCCTGTATTTGGCTCAGAATTGACCGAAAGATTTAACCCGATCGAAGCAGGTTTATCTCATGCTATAAGTTTTGATAAAGGATGCTATGTTGGCCAAGAGGTCGTTGCACGATTGAACACCTATGACAAAGTAAAGCGGCAGTTAATAAGATTAAATTGGAATAAACCGGGAATCAAAAAGGGCGACGATATTTTTTCAGGTGACCAAAAGATTGGAGAAGTAACGAGTTGTGCACAGAAAACATATCAGAACTTCGTGGGCCTTGGGTATCTGGCAAGAAATTCAAACTTGGATGAGGTAACAATAGGATCAAAAAGAGTTACTGCCAAAGTGCATAAAACTCAATCAGATTAGAGTAAAACATCAAGACATTTCAATTAGTTCCAACCAATTTCCGAACGGGTCTTGTAGATAACAAACGGACTTGCCTTCTGTGATTTCAATAGGTGGATTTAAAGAAACCCCGCCGCTTTTAATTAAAAATTCGTAAACTTCCTGTATGTTTGTTACGTTAAAAGCTATGTGTGAAGCTGTTAATTCTGCCCTCTCGCTTGATTTGGCATTCTGTGGTTTTGGATTAATGTATTCAATTAATTCAATTATTTGCCCGGTCAGAGTACTTACGTCAGCCACTTTTATATGAGTATTTTCATATCCTAAAACTTGGGATATACCTGATCCATCTCTTTCGCGTATCTCGACCAGATCCAGCTTCATAATATTTGTGTAAAAATCTATGGCGATTTCTAAATCAGGAACTACAATTCCAGAATGGTTAATATCTGTGATCATCCTGTTAGTGTTACTCCACCATCAACCACTAAAATATGACCTCTTATCATTTCCGATTCATCGCTACACAGAAATGCCACTGCGTTAGCTAAATCTTGTGGATCAAGGACCCTAGTCGTTACAGTGCTTTCGGCAGCTGCAACCATATCATCTTTGTTTGGAAACGAGTCAAATGCATCAGTTTCTACGTAACCTCCAGAGACTGCATTAACACGAATGTTTAGTGGCGCAAGTTCTACTGCAAGATATTTGGTCATTGCCTCTAAGGTGGCCTTTGAAGTACCCACTGAAAAATAGTATGGCAAAACCCTATGAGACCCTAAGCTCGATATGTTTATGATGCATCCGCCCTTTGTCATCAATCGCGAAGACTCTATTGAACACAACCAAGGTCCCCTTGCGTTAACTGACATGGTCCAGTCCCAATGCTTTGTCTCTAGGTCCATTGCGTTACGCTGGATGCCTGTTGCAGCATTGTTTACTAATATATCTAAACTGCCGTATTTCTTGTCGACTTGTTCAAACAACTCTTTTATCTTATCGGGGTTTCCCACGTGTGCTTTCACACTAAGGCAATCTACACCAAGCTTCTTAATTTCCTTTTCTGTTTTAGCAGCCGCGTCATGACTTCTAAGGTAATTAAATGCTATGCTAGCTCCCCGACGAGCGAGATCCAATGCTATAACCTTACCAATCCCTCTTGAGCCACCAGTAATCAAAGCCACCTTGCCATTTAATGTTTTGTCAGCTTTTATAATCTGGCTCCTTTAATCTCTAATATGCAAACTAAATAATTACAAACAATTTTGTTTATACTGCTAAACCGCCATCTACACAGATAACTTGTCCGGTCATATACCTAGCGTGGTCAGAAGCAATAAATGCAACTAAGGGACCTAAATCATCAGGCTTTCCTAGTTCACCCATAGGTATTCTGCTTCTTATAACCTCTTTGAATTCGTCTCCAAGTACTGCTACTGTATCCGTATCTATATAACCTGGCTCAATTACATTGGCAGTAATATTTCTTGGTGCTAGTTCCTTGGCTATGGATTTGGTCAATCCAATAACCCCAGCTTTACTTGCGGAATAGTTTGTCTGGCCTGCGTTACCTCTTGATCCAACTATAGACCCTATATTAATAATTCTGCCCCACCTGTTAGACATCATTCCTCGAATGAATTCCCTTGTGCAATAAAAAGTACCGTTTAAATTTGTATCAATTACAGGTTTCCAGTTTTCATCTTTCATTCTAACTATCAAAGTGTCATCGATTATTCCCGCATTATTTACAAGTATGTCAATTCTGGGAAAACCCTGTAGTATGGTTTTAGCCATATTTTTTACTTCATCAACATCGCCAACATCAGCCTTAACAATTAAGCTTTTTACGCCTAAGGCTTCAACTTCCTTGCGCAAAAGCTCTGCTTCTTTCTCAGAAGAACGATAATTGATTGCAACATTTATGCCCGCTTTTGCCAAGTGCAATACACTTGATTTGCCGATCCCTTTCGCTGCGCCAGTTACTAATGCATATTTATCTTTCATATCACTATTATCTTTCATCTGGCTTGTTTTCTGTTAAGGTCGAGAGAGTTTTAGATAGTCTTTTTTGTATTTGATTAATAAAGTCTACCTCTACTGCTCGTTTTGCAGTAGCTATAGCGCCAGCTATTTCATTTTGTTTTGACCTTCCATGGCCTACAAGTGATATGCCATTTACGCCTAATAAGGGACCCGCACCATAAGCTGCCGCTGGGTTTGTTACCTTGAAAATTTTCCTTGATAAAGCTGCTGCCATATCAGAATCTATCGTCTCTTTCATGGATTCTGTTAGATATTTAGATATTTCTGAGCCTAACCCCTCAGTTAATTTCATCACTATGTTACCTACAAATCCATCACAAACGACTACGTTTACAGATCCTGTTGGCAAGTCACTGCCTTCAACATTTCCTACAAAATTTAAACCGCTGGAGGACAATAACTCGCTGGTTTCCTTTACTTGTTTATTGCCTTTCCCAATTTCTGAACCAACACTTAAAATGCCTATTTTGGGTTCATTGATGTTCCAAAAACGATTAGCAAAAACCTCTCCAATTATTGCAAAAGATAAAAGCTGAATTGGTTTACAGTCAACGTTGGTTCCTACATCGATAATAATGGTTTGTGGAGCTAGGCCAATAATGGGACCCCCGAGTGCAGGACGAGTTATACCTTCCATTAACCCAAAGATAACTGCAGCCGCCGCCATTGAAGCTCCGGTTGAACCCATCGAAACGCAAGCATCCGATTGACCGGCTGCAACCAGCTTTGTAGCAACAACGATCGAAGCTTGTTGTTTTTGCCTGAGGGCTTTTGCAGGTTGTTCGTTTTCATAAATAACATCTACGGAAGGTATAACCGTAATGTCTAAAGACTTAACATCTTTATGGTCGAGAAGTACTTCATTGACTGCATCCTTATCACCAACAAGCTGTATGGCAACGCCATGATTGCGTGCAGCTTCTACCGCGCCAGCAACAGTTTGTTCCGGGCCATAATCGCCACCCATTGCATCTAATGCGATCGTAATCTTTTTATTCATAAATAGCTCAACTGAATTAGTTTATCGAAAATCCTTCAAACATCTATTATAAGTTGCCAACTAATGAGGCTTGCCCTGTAATTGCTAATTTGGCCTCGGAGTCATCTGAGTCCACGGTATTTTTTGCGACCTCGATAACACATGTGATTTTGACCTGACCAGAATTATATGGCTCAACCTTTTTAATATACCCTCTTGCTGTTACCACCTCGTCTGCAAAAACAGGTGCCCGAAATCTCACTTTTAATTTTCCTGATTCTGACCACAATCCAGAGAAATTTTGTGACATCAGATTAGAAACCATAGCAGCAATCAACATGCCGTGCGCTATTGTTCTGCCAAAATGTGACTTGGATGCAAACACTTGGTCAATGTGGATGGGGTTAAAATCCCCAGATGCATTGGCATAAGCATCGATGCGAGCTTGAGTAATGCCCATTGTGATTGGCTTCAATTGCTGGTTTTCAGTAAAAGATGTGTTATCCATAATTTAACCCGGCACTGTGATTGTGCTTTTTCCAGACATAAGCTGGGATCCAGAACTATTTTCGATTGACAACCCTATAACCAGGATTCGCATTCCAGCCCGAACAGAATTTTGTAGTAATTTTGCCGTGCATGCAATCGTATCGCCTACAAGAAAAGGGCCAAAAAACTCAACCTCCTGTGTTAAATGAAGCGTCCCGCCAGGGATTTGCAGATCGGTGATAGCAGCCCTTACAGCAAGTGCCGCTAAAGCCATAGGCGGGACTGAGCAAGAGTAAATTTCAGCTTTCTCTTCACTGGTTGATTCAAGATAATCATTAACGAAGGATTTATCTAAATTAAACTGTTGAGTCGATATGATCTGGCCTGGCTTAAGCTCTGAATATTTCAAATAAATGTCTGCACTATAGGAATTTCGTAATCCGCATTATATGACACGATCGACATAAGTCTATTTAAAAACAATCATTCTTTTGGCATATTGCCACGTTGTGATTCAGCTTCATCTAACCAGCGCTCCAGTAGTTGGAAAGATGCCTCATTAGAATAATCAAGTTGAGCAATAGATGTTGCCCTGAATAAAACCCCAGTCGATACTCTGGCGAGACTGAATTCTCCTATAGGCGGCACATCTACCCCTAATGCCTTTGCAACAAACCCTGCAGCTATCATGCCGTGATGAGTCAGCTTAAATATCATCAAAAGCGTATTGTCGTGAGTGATTTTTAATCCGGTTTCATCTTGAGACAAACATAGCTTTAAATGAGCTCTTGGCTTGTCTATCAATTCAGAGGCATAATCATAAACTTCAATATTTTTCTTATTCAAGGCCGAAAACCCCACATTCTACAAAAACTTTTTTCTAGTCGACTAATTATAATCTTAGCGATCATTAATAGTTATATTTTATTAATGCCTTAATTAAAATATACTTGCCAGATATATAGGCTGGAAGGGGTGCGTTGTGCGAATTGCAATTATAGGCCAGTCAGCTTTCGGAGAAGCGGTTCTGAAAGAGCTGGTTGATAAAGAAGAAAATATAGTGGGGGTGTTTTGCCCTCCTGACAAAGAAAACCAACCTCAAGATCCGATTAAACTAACAGCACAGACGAATAATATCCCTGTGTTTCAGTTTGCCCGGATGAGAGATAGTCAATGTATAGAAATTTTTGAATCGTTATCCAGCGACCTATGTATTATGGCTTATGTTATTGACATAGTGCCTGACCAAATTTTAATTGCCCCTACACAAGGAACAATACAATACCATCCCTCATTGTTGCCAAAACATAGAGGACCAAGCTCAATTAACTGGTCTATCATAAATGGAGATAAGCAAACTGGATTTACAATTTTCTGGCCTGACGGAGATTTGGATACAGGCCCAATTCTGTATCAAGAAATTATTGATATTGCCCAGAATGATAGTACGGGCTCATTATATTTTAAGAAGTTATTTCCTCGCGGAGTGGATGCGTTAATTGAATCTGTAGAAATGGTTCGTAATGGAACAGCGCCAAAAATCGAGCAAGACCACTCCAAGGCTACTTATGAAGGATGGTGTAAAGGAAAAGACGTAATTATAGATTGGGACAAACCAGTGCGCTTGATACATGATTTAATTCGAGGTAGCGACCCCTCACCGGGCGCAAGAACGTACTCTAACGGTGACGAATTGCGGCTATATGGATCTGCAATAGTTTCATCTGTTAATAAAGGCTTGCCGGGAGAAGTGATACAAATTACGGAAGAGGGGATGATGATTTTTTGTAACGGAGGAGTGCTCAGAATTAAAAAAGTTAAACCTGCTAGTCATAATAAATGCACTGCTGTTGAATGGGCAAAAACTTTTTTAATAGAACCAGGTTTTAGATTTGACAATACAAAATAGATTCATAAAAGCAATCCAATTCGGTGTTTGCATAGAAAAATAGCGCTCCAATGAATTCTTTTAATGCCGCTTAAAGTATAAAATGAAAAGGAATAAGGTATTAGTTTGCATTTGTAAGCTAGTATCCTGAGATGAAAATTGAACTTAATTACAAATATATTTACAAAAAAATACAGCTTATCCAGCGGTTCTGGATTATACATAGACATAGAAAACCTTCAAGAAGATGCTAAAAGCCTTATTTCAGCATTACTAGATCAGTGGCCCAGTAGTTTTCCTAGACCCAGTTTGGTGACCTTATATGTTCCTGGTGATCAAGTAGAGTTATGGCGCATGTGGGCTATAAGTCAATTTCGGAAATCTGAAGTCAGAGTTCGCGGAGTACAGCGATTTAGCGGGCATCTCTCGAAAAATTCCGCTGATATAGCGATTGCTAGCGATGTAATTGCGGATTTTGTCAGAAGGCGAGTGAAAAGCGTTGCGGTATTTAGTGACGATAGTGACTTTATGTCTTTGTATGTCAAAATCCGAGAAGAAGCTCCAGAAGAAGAAAAGGCCAACCCGCCTTTTCTCTGGGTTTTAACTGATCGAAGAGGCACAAAATCTTTAAACATTAGACGGTATTTTCCAAACGAGCATAATTTTGTTGTTAAAACAGGTCAATCGAGTTACTCGAATCGATCACCTAATAGAGGGCCTTCTCAAAGCGGTAGAACCTATTCAAATCGCACATCAAACAGAAGTTCATCCCAAGATAGCTCAGGTTATTCAGACCGTAACAATTTAAGAGGTCCAGGTAATAGGACTCGCCCTTATTCAAACAGAAATGTATCTAGAGGGACAGGTAAAACATCTCAGATAAATCATGACGACACCCGCAATTCGGCTGATAAAAGTCCTGTCGAGGATAGCAATAGTAATTACACTAAATCCGATTCACGCACTGATAAAAGCAAGACTTTTCCTAAACCCGAAAAAACCTCGGAACGAACTAAAAGTTTTGATGACAAAGAAAAAACTTTTGTAAATACGAAATCAACACCCGACCCTGCAAAAGATAAGGCAATAGCGACCGAAATCGTAGATAAAATGCCTCTTGGGTTATTTAAAAGTACAGACTGTAGAGATGTTGTGAAAAATATTTACCCCGATCATCCTTTAGCTAACGGGACTAGCGGTGCCGTTGGGCAACGATTTGTTAAATATATCTTGCCCATATTACTGGAAATGGGAGTGACAGAGCCCAATCCTAATAGAAGGCCACGTCGGTTCGAAATAACTGAGGATGCCAAACAGGCTTTAAATAAATAATCAAACTAAGCGGTATGCTTGCTATTTTTGATTGAATTGTTCTCCCATTTCGTTCAAAAAACTTTCTATTTCAGGAGACAAATTCGATTCTTTAGTGTCTGAAATTTCTCCACCGGTATCATGGCTGCGATCGTAATATGCTTCAAGTTGTTTGATTAACAATTGAATTTCTGAGTTACCAGCTACGGCCTTATCTATTTCTTTATACTGACTTTCTCCGAGGGAATTTTCGGCTATCGAATTATCAATGTTGTGTATTGCACAGATACATTCTAATAGACGAGAGACTCCCATTTGGTCTGTGTCTAACTTAGCGTACTGTGGCATGTGAACCATCAAACTAGTTACATTACAGTCCTGTTTAACCATGTGGTCGCTTACAAGATTGACGATACTGGTGGGGCCGGTGTACTTGCTTGATCTAGAGGTTATTAAGTCCTCTGCTAGTACATATTGCTCTTCAGCCAAGCTTCCTGTAACCACAAGCTTTCTAGAATGCGGAACAGAATCATACATGCCACCAATTCGACAATATTCTTTTACATTGAAGTGAGTGAGTAATTTAGAAATTGATGATGCGTAATCCTCTCCTGCCATGTGAGGTTCTCGTATATGTAAAAATAGCATTGACCTATCATTTTCAACATCATAAGCATGTCGGATTATTGTGTTTGGAACTGAAAGTATTCTTTTATTTCCAGACATGATCAAGCGAGGGCGATATCTAGTGAAATCAAAATACATTCCTGGGGTAGACAATCTGGTCAACTCTTTAGCATCAAAATGGCCTTCGAGTTTGTTCAGCACTAAACTTCCTACTCTGCCTACATCAATCCAGGGTTTCAACATAGCAAAGGCTACTGTGTTTTTAAGCTCTGGAACCGGTTCAGGTATTTCGAATTGTCCGATTTGCATATAAATATACTTGCAGACTGCGTAAGAATTCGCAACAGGGATTTTTTTACCCTTGTATATACCAAGTTGGGTACAATTCGAAAATTTATTTTAGATAGTAAAGATTGCCGAAGGATCCTTAACGTTTCTTAACCGGACGCGCGTAACAGATGAAAGGACTAATTTGAGACCGGTCATGTTTGTCGTCCTAACACCTTCATAAGCTCTAGTGTAAGCAGAGTACCTAGAGCATAATAGTGCCCCAAATAGCAAAATGGTTGCAGATATATATACCCAAGTTAAAAGTGCCAATATTGCGCCTACTGGTCCATAAACGGCGTTATGTATTGGAAAAGTTTGTACCCACCAAACGAATACAGCATTTTCTATCCAAAAAGCTATCGCCACTCCTAGGGCAGTTGGCCATACATCTTGTATGCGAACATGCGTATTAGGAATGAAATAGTAAATTAACGTAAAAATGATGAATGATATGACAGGAGATACTAGGTTTGTAGCTAGATCCCACAAGATTCCATTCTGTAAAAACGAATTTGGGGCAATAATCCCGGTGAATTCTTTCATCAAGCTGAATACAGGAGTAATAAATAGAAGCACTACTACTAAAGTTCCACCGCCGATTACTAGAGAAATATCCATAAAGCGTTCCCTTAGGAACGGTCTGGTTTTTCTTATGCCCCATGCATTATTTATTCCTTTACGGATTGCTCCAAATGCTGCTGTGCTAGCCCAGGTGACACCTAACACTCCAAAAACACCTGTAATCGCTCTGGCATTAATGACATCGCCCAAGGTGTTTTCAATAAATTCTTTTGATATAGGCACAACGTCTGCAATCTGTTGAACTAGCTCAGATTGTTCTGCCTGAGGGCCGAGGGCAAATCCAAGTATGGATACAACTCCCAAAAATAGAGGGAAAAGGCTAAACATTGTATAAAACGCTATAGCTCCTGCTACATAAGGGCAATTTTTATACATAAAATCATTTACTGCATCAGCGCAGAAAAGTACAAATCGAGAAAAATATAAAGTCATCTTTGATAAATAGAGTGGATTGTTACACCGAACATTAGCTTTAATGTGTTTAAAGTCCTATTATATCGCAAACGTTATTTACAATGAGAGTTATTTTTAGCCCATAAATAACTGAAGCTATATATTGACCCTTGATGCTATAGTGTTAACGAATTGTTTGTGAAGCTTCGAGTATAAAAAATATAATTTTCAAAAGGGGGTATCCCAGATGATTAAATCAGTCTCTTATGACCAGCTGAACCCCGTTTCATTTTTAGATAGAAGTTCTTTTGTTTACCCAGATAAAGAAGCTGTGATTTATAAGGATCAGCGGTATACATATTCCGAATTTGCTGATCGTGTAAATCAACTGGCGCATGCCTTAAGTAATAGCGGTGTATCTGCAGGGGATAGGGTGGGTTTTCTTTGCCCAAACATTCCCGCCATGCTTGAAGGTCATTATGCTCCAATGAAGTTAGGGGCTATACTCGTTGCAATAAATATAAGACTTTCGTCTCGTGAGATTTTATATATCTTGAACCATTCTAAAGTCAAAGTTCTTGTTTTAGATGCAGAATTTTCTAAAAAGATTTTAGAGATAATCGATCAACTTGAAACGGTTACAGAATTTATACAAGTTGCAGACGACTTTCCTGTCGTCCCGGAATTATCTGACACTGATTACCAAACTTACTTATCTAGAGCAGCAACTGTTCCTATAAACGTCGAGTTGAGCAACGAACTAGCCACGATCGCCATTAATTACACCTCTGGCACTACTGGGTTACCAAAAGGAGTCGAATATCATGCTAGAGGGGCTTACTTAGCTGGGATAGGGGAAGCCTTGGAATGTAGTATGAATTGGGAAACTAGGTACTTATGGACTCTGCCCATGTTTCATTGTAATGGTTGGTGTTTTACATGGGGTGTAACTGCTGTTGGTGGCACACATATATGTTTACGAAAAGCGGATCCAAAAGAAATATTTAATCTAATTTCTAAAGAGTCGATCACGCATATGTGCGGAGCACCTACAGTTTTAACTAGTATGTATTCTTCAAAAGAGTCAAAGACAGCGAATATTTCAGGTTTGAACATAATGACTGCTGGAGCACCCCCTGCTCCACAAGTTATACGCAGTATAGAAGGTATGGGTGCAACTTTGTACCATACATATGGTTTAACTGAAACATATGGACCTCATACTATATGTGCTATCCAAGACTCATGGTCGAACTTATCAGATTCTGAACAAAGCAAACTCAAATCACGCCAGGGTGTACCTTATATTGTGGCTCAAACAGGACTTAAGGTTGTTGATAAAAAAATGCAAGAAGTTCCCCGTGACGGTTCCACGGTTGGGGAAGTTGTAATGAGAGGAAACAATGTTATGACAGGATACCATGAAAGCCCAGAAGCGACCCAGCAGGCATTCGAGGGCGATTGGTTTCACTCAGGAGACCTTGCTGTTTGGCACTTAGATGGATATATAGAACTACAAGATCGAGCGAAAGATGTAATTATTTCTGGTGGGGAAAACATATCAAGTCAGCAAGTCGAAAAAGTAATAATGGAACACCCAGGGGTGTTAGAAGTATCCGTTATAGGCGTGCCAGATGAAAAATGGGGTGAAGTGCCAAAGGCTTTTGTGGTTCCCAAAGAAGAAAAAATAGACAGTGAAGAGATCATAAAATTCTGCAAGGAAAGGCTTGCCCATTTTAAAGCTCCAAAATATGTAGATTTCGGACCACTGCCAAAAACAGCTACTGGAAAAATACAAAAGTATGTTTTGAGAGAACTGGAATGGAAAGATAAACAAAAGAGAATTAATTAACAATAGCAATGGTTAAATCAATATCAAATGAAGGGATCTTGTCTGAGCGGGATACACCTGTTTTGGTTATCACCTTGAGGCAGTCTGAAAAAAGAAACACTTTATCTTTAGAAAAGCTGGTAGCTTTAAGTGCAGAAATAGAGAGCTTCGCTAATGATACGACTTTGAGAGTATTGGTGATTAAAGCTGAAGGACCAGTTTTCAGTGCAGGGCATGACCTCCATGAGATTAATAATGGAACTTCTAATGATCACATAAAACTATTTGATCAATGTGCCAAGACTATGGAGCAGATCCGTGCAACACCAAAGCCAATTATTGCCTCTGTCAATGGACTAGCAACGGCAGCCGGGTGTCAATTAGTGGCAACATGTGACATCGGTATTGCTTCATCCGATTCTCAATTTGCAACTCCAGGTGTAAATATCGGTTTATTTTGTACAATGCCGGGGGTAGCGCTATCTCGAGCGATACCTCAAAAAAAAGCTTTGGATATGATGTTAACCGGAGAGCCAATCAATGCTGAAGAAGCTAAATCTCTCGGATTAATTAGTCGAGTAGTGCCAAAAAACAATCTAAAGGATGAGACTCTCTCTTTAGCTCATAAAATAGCTAATAGCAGCCCAGCAGTAATTTCTATGGGTAAAAAAGCTTTTTACAAACAGATCGAATTAAATATTGAATCCGCTTATGATTTTGCAAAAGATCAGATGGTAAAACATTTGGAACACCCAGATGCAAAAGAAGGTATATCTGCATTCATAAACAAACGTCGGCCTACTTGGATAGAATAATTAAAGTAGTTTAAAGATTACATCTGATAATTCGGATTATCTGAAAAAATCTTTTATTCGATCAAATATAGATTTCCCACCTGCAACGCCTAGAAGATTATCATTCCAAGCACTTTCAGCAGATCTGGATCTTTTCAAATCTCCAATTCGTTTTTTCATTAAGCTTAATATTTCTTTGTCTTCTCCACCGTCGAGCCAGAATCCATGTTGATCAGTGCAGTAATCAATAGGAAGGTTATATGCGCGATAGTTAAAGGTAGCCATTTGCTCGTTACATTTTAGGCAACTGATATCGCTTTCCCTGATAGCGTACATTCGTGTGCCTTTCTTTAACTCAGCTATAAATACGGTGTCTTCTAAGAGATCTAGCTCATGCTGATCTAGCCATTTACCGTTACATGAGGGGCATTGGTCGATTTCAATTCCGCGCTCATTTTTTGTTTCAAGAGTAGATTTATCTCTCGGGCAGTCCATAATTACCTCTTATTTGTAGTTTATAAAGAGCTTGTTTAAGCTCCAAGGGCTTCAATTATCTTTGTTACCATTTTATCTTTATTTGAAGGATCAGAAGAATCTGAGAAAAATTTTAAATCAGCCAGTGCTTGAGCACGGTTACCCAGTTGGTAATGTATCAAGCCACGATCTCGTCGTTCCTCTATGACGGCTGGGTTTATGGCAACTAACATGTCCAAAACCTTTACTGTTTGTGATAAATCATTAATTTTGAGGTGGGCGGCCTTTAAATTGCGTAACATTCTGATGATAAATTCTCTGTTTGTAATAGGGTCAAGAAAGGATTCATTCCATTGTTGTCGATTAGCGGTTATTCGCTTAAATAAAGCGATAGCCTCTTGTCTTGATATTATAGATCCGCTGTGAAACGGATCGATGAAATGATCCGATATCCCAAGGTGGCCTACTAAAAAATGTCCGGGCATCCCTATGCCAACTAACGGAATACCAGCTCGTTTCCCGACCTCAATATAGACCAATGCCAGGCTTATGGGGATTCCTAGGCGTCGATCGATAATATCATTTATATAACTATTTCTTGGATCGTAATAATTATCATGATTGCCTTTATACTGTAATTCTTCGTATAGCCAACCACTGAGTAAATTCATTGTATGTAAAGGCGAGTCATCTTTACTTTCATGAATTCTGTCGATTAGCACAGAAGCCATTGAGTCTAAGGCTTCTAGTTCTGATTCTCCTTCCAGTTCTGAGTAATTAGATTGGGCTATTAAAATAGATGCAACTGCAAGATCAATTTGATCATCTGTTAGATGGCCTAAACGCTCAAAGTCTGATGTCCACTCCGGCTCTATGGTAACCATGTCTTTATTTATTCCTTTTCATTTATGCAATCCAAAAACCCTTCTTGAAATGTTGGAAAAGTATATTTATTATCAAGAAGATTTAATGCATATTTGCTCGTTACTTTTCGCCCCACAATGGTATCTGCTTTTAGATTTACAGGCGCAGGTATTCCTGTCACTTTTTCGATATAGGCAAATGACTCTTGATTACTAGAAGATAACTCATCTACCCCATTTACGACATTTGTAATTACACTTGGGTTGATTTTTCCAAACGATAAAATAATCCTGCAAAGATCCCAAACATGAATTCTTGAAACCATTCTATTATCATCATTGATGCGGCTAAAGTTTCCATGGACAAATCGGTTAATTAATGAGCGGTCGGGCCCGTATATTCCTCCAGCCCTTATGATTCGACTATTGTCGTATCTTTTGAGAATATGATCTTCCAAATTGAGCCGGGTTTCCCCTCTTTTAGTGTCAGGGCTAGCCGGTGTGTCTTCATCAACGACGGGAACATCAATATTATTGCTGGACCTAAAACTTGAAGCATACACAGAGGTTGATGATATATGGAGATATACGACTTTTTCAATTGAAGACATAAGCTTATCGATGATATTGCCATATGGAAGCGACAGCTCTCCGTTAGCATCTAATACAGGAGGTATGGTATCTAGAATTAACTCAGGAGCATCGATTTCATCTGACAAAATTGAATTAATAGCAATAAATCCCCGGTTCTTGACTAACGAAGGCTGACGGGTTAGGAATTTGATTGTATTATCATTACCAAAATTAGACGCTAAATAGGTGCCAGTAAAACTAGCCCCAAGACAAAGTATTTTCACAATTGATATATCCGTGAAGAAATAAAAGTTTAATTAATTGAAACCAAATTAAATTTTACTATTTACACTTATCATATGAAACTTTTGATGTTGACACGATATATACACGAAGTTAACCTGCTTGCCGTCACGAGTTTATGGAGGAGCCAATATTTATGACAGCTTACGATCGATATAAATCACAACTGACGCTTGAATTGGAACAAATAAAAAAGTCAGGCTTATATAAAAGTGAAAAGGCTATTATTAGTTCTCAGAGTTCAGACATATCCACTAATACAGGAGAAATGATTAACTTTTGCGCAAATAATTATTTAGGACTAGCAAATTCTCAGGAACTAATAAACAGCGCAACAAATGCTATTAATACTCATGGTTTTGGAGTGGCATCGGTACGTTTTATATGCGGAACTCAAGATATACATTTGGAGCTTGAAAACAAAATTAGTGAATTTATGAACACAGAAGCCACAATATTGTATACATCTTGCTTCGATGCAAATACTGGCCTGTTTGAAACCCTGCTTGGGCCAGATGATGCGATCATATCCGACGAGTTAAACCACGCATCAATAATAGATGGAATAAGGTTATGCAAGGCTAATAGGAAGGTCTACAAGCATGCAAATTTAGAGGACCTGGAATCTCGCCTAAAAGAGACAGTTGATTCCAGATTCAAGATGATCGCCACAGATGGTGTTTTTTCTATGCAAGGGGACATTGCGCCTTTGAAAGGCATATGTGATTTAGCAGAAAAATACGATGCTCTCGTTATGGTCGATGATTCCCATGCGACTGGTTTTTTTGGACCTAACGGTAGAGGTACAGCTGATGAACTGGATGTTCGAGATAGAATCGACATAACTACAAGTACATTAGGAAAAGCTTTAGGTGGTGCTTCTGGGGGTTTTACTACAGGACGAAAAGAAATTATAGAATTCCTGAGACAAAGATCGCGCCCTTATCTCTTTTCAAATTCCTTAGCGCCTGCAGTCGTTATGGGCTCTATGAAAGCATTCGACTTAATAGATAAACAGCCTGAACTGAGGGAAAAATTAAGAGAGAACACTACATATTTTAGAAGAGAGATGACGAATTTAGGATTTGATATCATCCCCGGAAGCCACCCGATAGTTCCAGTTATGATCGGAGACGAAATTAAGAATGTTGAACTGGCTAAAGCAGTTAATGATCAGGGAATATTCTGCGTAGGTTTTTCATTTCCTGTTGTGCCAAAGGGGCAAGCAAGGATACGACTTCAAATGTCAGCAGCACACAATAGAACACAATTAGATAAGGCAATAGCTGCATTTGCAAAGGCAGGTAGTGACCTTAAAATAATTTAGTAAATTAGGAACGATAGAAATGGAAAATTATAACAACGAATTCGTGAATAAAACTGCGATTATTACTGGAGCTGGCCAAGGAATGGGGAAAGCGGTAGCAGAGCGTCTTGCGAAGGGTGGATCAAAAATTGTGGTTTTTGATGTAAACCCAGATCAGGCTCAAGCTGCTATAGAATCGTTGAATGAATATGATTGTGAAACCATGGCGGTCACCGGTGACGTTACAAAAAAAGAAGATGTTGAAAAAGCCGTAAAGGACACCGTGGCTCAGTTTGGACAAGTCGATATTCTTATAAATAATGCTGGTGTACTGAGGCCGACTGCTGTAATTGATATCGATGAAAAAGAATGGGATTGGGTGGTGTCAGTTAATTTAAAAGGAACATTTCTATTTTCACAGGCTGTATTGAAGATAATGCGAAAAAATAATTGGGGCAGAATAGTCAACTTTTCATCTACAGCAGGTAAGAATATATCTACGGTGGGTGGAGCTCACTATACTTCTGCGAAGGCAGGGATATTAGGATTCACTAGGCATCTAGCTAAAGAGGAAGCAGGGTATGGCATCACGGTCAATTCTGTGTGCCCAGGCCTAATTGATACAGAAATGGTTAGAAATACAATTGACCCTGTGAAAACTCAAAGATATGCAGATTCCTTCCCGATAAGTCGTTTAGGAGAACCCGAAGAAGTCGCTGAGCTAGTTGCTTTCCTTTGTTCTAATCGCGCTGCTTACATTACTGGAGCGTCTTTGGATATTAATGGTGGAGATTTAATGATTTGATGTTTAAGCTTATTTCATCTTTGCTGGTTACAATTTCCATTTTGGCAATTGTAACTATTTTTGACGATACGGGCCGGATCGAATCTGAAACAAATCCATTAGATGCACTAGTTATAGACTTTTATCCGTTGCCGGAAGGCCAATTACCATTAAAAAAGATTATGAAACATCGCATAAAAGTGACGAATTCAGGTACATCTTCATTGTATATAGAGTTCAGGACAGAGGTAATAGCCCCATACCCTATGGTTATCGAGACTGTTACACCTGAGCCAAGTTTTCTTTGGCTTGAACCCGGGGAAAGTGAATATATCTACACAAAAATGGATGAGAAATGGGGTGAGATTCCAGCCTTTTTGCCATGGGAAACTAATGAGATTGGAAGCCATGAACGAACTTATCGATGGACATTTACTGATAAAGATACAAATGCATCAAAAACGTGGGATATTACTATACCTTACACGATAGTTGAGACCAAGCGTCATGTTATGGAGCAGCCAGGCGACAGATCAATCAGTAAAGACACCCCTCTTAGGGGAGACGGTGTTAGCGGGCCAATTACCTTTGGTGGCATAGTTGTTAATGAAATTGGCGAACCTCTTTCTGGAATGGAGGTTGTTTTGTCTAGCGGTAATTGGGACACTACAATTTCACAAACTGGCGATGACGGCAGGTTTAGCTTTCAGAATCTTCCAGATAGAGATGATTGGGTAATTTTTGCGCAAACTCCTTCCTTCGGACTTACTTCATTAATGAGTGATAGCGCATCTTATGAAGACACAAGGCGTGCCCGGGCATTGAGCTTTGCTAAAGAGTCAAGCCAGCAAATAACATTGACTCTAGTATCTCCAAAAGCCAAAGCTGACTATCGTCTTCTAAATTATAACGAACCAGACGTCGGTTATTGGAGAGGTGACGTGGATGATGCAGGGACTAAAATTTTGCTTATTAATGGAATGGAAAATTGGAGCTCAGATTACCCTCAACAAGAGACTAAATCCTTAGTATCACTATTTACTATGGATGGCGAGCTCGCTTGGTCTTACAAAATGGGCTGGGAAGGCTGGGGAGTATCATTATCAAACGACGGTAATTATGCAGCGTTTACAACTTCGAATTGTAGTGGCAAAGCCAAGAGACCGGTTCCCGATGGAGCATGCGGAAAATTTGGTGTTTTAGATGCTTCTGATGGAAGTGAAGTTTGGACAAAAGCAGCCGAAGAAGTCACTGAAACTACACATCCTAAGTTGGGAAGTAAGGAAGTTCAGATATCAAATACAAACAAGTATCTGGCTGTTGGTGCAACCGAAGGAACATTCTTACTTTATGACTTGATGACTGGAGAGTTGATTTGGAGTGTTTTTATCAGGGGCCAGGTAAGAGGAATATTATTTGATGAGTCAGATAAATATATTTATGCTGGCTCTGGTGATGGATATACATATAAATTGTCAGCTTCTGATGGTTCGGTAATTTGGAAAACTTATAATGGTAGCTGGCCATATCTAGGTGCTTTTAAGTTTTCCAAACAAGGAGATCTTCTTGGCGTTGGTGGCAAATACGGTGATCTAGCAATTATTGACACCGAAACCGGCGAACTTGTTTTGTTCAAAGACATGGATGACATAGTTAGCTGGCTAGACTTTTCACCTGACGGTAAACATTTAGTTGCTGGTGGTGGTGGTCAGTACGCTCTAACTCTTTTTGACATTTACACTGGTGAGAAAATTTGGCATGTTCCATTTTTTTCCCATTCAGGCATGTTTACCAAAGATGGCAAGTATATTTTGGCAGGAGAAACCTTATTAGATTTATCTGGAAGAGAGATCGGGAATTTTGCGCTATCGACAACCGGTTGCAGGCCTGGGTGTGATGGATTATTCACTTATATATCTGATGACATGACGCGAGTTATAGTCACGCGTAGAGACATGGATCCTGGAGGAATCGGAATATATTTTTGGGAAGGGCAGGTAACCTCATATAGTCCTGGAATAGTGGAATCCGCAGACGGGTCAATGGGATTTGATTTGGATAAGCCAAAACCAAAATTAGGTGATCCTGAATTAGGTGATCCTGAATTAGGCGATCCTGATTTTGATGGTCTTGACAGGAAATTAGGTGATCCTGAATTAGGCGATCCTGATTTTGATGGTCTTGACAGGAAATTAGGTGATCCTGAATTAGGCGACCCTGATTTTGATGGACCGAAATTAGATCGAGAAGAAGAGGCTTTCAGTCAAAATAATAGTCGATCTCCTTTTGGCACAGATGATCCAAAGATTTTAGAATGTTTAGAAACAACACTTGGTCCAGAGCGGTTTAAAGATCTTTCTATTGGAGGTGGCGCTCCTCCGGACCAGAGAGAAAGAGAGGCAATGGGATTTTGTTATCAACCTTTGGATGATATGCCAACACCAGAGCCTAGACTTAAACCAGAGCCAACACCACCTGCAACTACAGAGCCAGAGATTCAGCCTACAGTAGTGCCTACAGCAACATCCATGCCAGTACCAACGCCTGCAGATACGGCTGCATCTCCGAATCCAACAGCGGTTTCTTCCGAGCCGTCATCTCAGGAATTAAGTAGTGGGGGATGCATGGCTCCCAATAATGGAGCTGGGCAAGTTAACGCAGCATGGATTTTATTGGGTTTGGTAATGCCAGGGTTAGCAGTGCATAGTCGGCTTCGTAAAAACAAGAAAATTGACCGCACCAAATTCGCTGACAAGCCAATAGATAATAATGGAGATAAATTGAATTAATGACAGGTAAACTGGAATACGCTTTTACCGTGCGAACAATCGAATTAGAAAAAGGACTGGCTAATTCGGCTGAGAGTGAGATTACCTTAAAGCTAGGGTCAGAACTTGCGCAATTAGCTGAGACGCTAAGTAATGGTTTAGAGGATATGCACGGAGGTAATTGGAAAGTGGTGTCTCATGACACCCTAAAGCTGGATGACAAGGTTGTTATATCAGTTTTAGTCAGCAGGCCTGTTAGTTCCGAAAAGGTCTAGTTAAGCTTGAATCGGCCTAATTGGTACAAAGAACATCCAGCGGCGTGCACCTGTTTGTCTTGTACAGAAAAGAAACTGATCAAAAATCAACACGGTAAAGTAGGCCGTAATGAAAAATGTCCTTGCGGAAGTGACAAAAAGTATAAGAAATGCCATGGAAATTAATGGAATCACCGTTCAGCCAAAATTAAATTCACCTAAAATTAGTAATTAAGAGGTAGTTATGGATGGCTTAACAATCACCATCATTCTATTGTTGCTGGTTTTTATAGTTTTATGGTTTCTTATACCGCTTTTGGTTAATAGGATATTAGCCAAAGTTTTCAGTAAGCTGGAACGTGAAGAGTAAGTCTGTCAGGTTATGTAAAGAAACGGACGGATATAGGTTTGCTTAAACAGTCAGACAAGAATCGGGTTATTTTCTTCGACGGATATTGCAATTTATGTAGTTTCTCGATTGATTTCATATCAGCAAAAAATACAGAAAGTTCATTCACTTTTGTGCCTTTACAGAGCGAATTGGCTTTGGGCCTACTTACTCAGAATGGATATCCTGTTGAAAAGATAAAAAACCTAGAAAACGTAGTCTACCTCCGACGAGGCCAGTTGATGGTCAAATCCGACGCAATTTTGGCTATATTATTTGATCTAGGTGGTATTTACAGGTTCAGTTATGTTTTATATTTGATCCCAACCTTTATCAGAAACAAAATATATAATTTCATTGCTAAAAAGAGATATCAATGGTTTGGTAAAAGACAAACTTGTAAATTACCCGTATCTGATCAATCACAAGAGGAATAATAAATATTTAATGGTGATTTAATAGCAATGAGTTGTGGTATTGTGATGAAAACACTATTAGATGACTGGGAGGTCAGAACATGTCAAAAGCAGAAAAGATTGGCTCGATTAAGGCGGTTGCAACAGCAAGAGCTTTAACAGCAAATGGAACCAATCCTGTATTTGAAGTGACCGCAACAACTGGACAAGGGACTTTGGCGGGAGCACAAATAGTACAAATGATGGCTACTTATGAAGCTGAAATGGGGCCTGACGGAATACTTCTCGGAGAATGCCCAAACTCTGGTATCGTTATTGCTGCTGATGGAGTAGCAACTTTTAGAGCTACCGGCACCGGCACTTTTACAGAAGATGGAGGCTCCACTTTCAAAGGGGTATGCTATTTTCAAACGTCAGCCCCATCACTTGCGAAGTTGAATGGAGCGGCAGTTATTTATGATTGGGACGTGGATGCTGAAGGTAACGCCGCGTGGGAGCTTTGGGAGTGGAAGTAAGCATAGCTCATAGAAAGTAGAATATTTAATTAAAATCCTAACAAAGGTGTACAACATATGCGTATGCGGGGTAAAACTGCCATCATTACTGGTGCTGCCACAGGGCTTAAGGGGGAAATCAGAGGAATAGGTGGCGCAACAGCCTGGGCGTTTGTACGCGAGGGAGCAACCGTATATTTGGCCGACATCAACGATGAGTTGGGTGAGCGGACTGCTGCACAGATTCGTGAGACTGGGGGAGCGGCACACTATGTCCATCTCGATGTGACCGACGAGGCTTTGTGGCAAAACACAATTGACTCTATCGTAAAAGCTGAAGGAGCTCTAGATGTGCTGGTAAACAACGCTGGCACTGGCCGTGATTACGACGGCGACTACTCCGACCCCGATGGCCCTCAGAATGCTGAGGAGGCTCTGAAAGTTGAGTTCACTACGGTTGAAGGGCTGGATCGCCAACTGGGAGTACATGTCCGAGGAGCGATGCTGGGCATGAAGTACGCCATCCCCGAGATGCGAAAGCGCGGTGGAGGGTCGATCATAAACGTCTCGTCGATTCATGGAATTGTCGGAGTCGATACGATCACCTCATACTCGACGGCGAAGGCAGGAATGCGGCATATGTCAAAGACGGTGGCTATCCAATATGCAAGTGAGAATATCAGGGTGAATTCCGTGCATCCTGGCTATACCAAGACACCAGCGGCTTTACCACTTTTCACCGATCCCGAGCTGTATGCAGACCGCACTTCGCAGATTCCCATGGGCCGGTATGCAGAGTCCGAGGAGATCGCGAATAGCATCCTGTTTTTGGCTTCGGACGAGTCGTCTTACATTACTGGTGCGGAGTTGGTCATCGATGGGGGGCACAACGCCCAATGAACGACCGACTCGCTGGAAAAGTGGTGTTAATCACCGGTGGCGCAAATGGCCTGGATGGACAGTTGATGGGTTTCGGGGGAGCATTCGCTCGCACTGCTGCGAGAGAAGGAGCATCGGTCGTTATAACCGATGTCGACGAAAAAAATGGCCAACTGACAGCGTCACAGATTGAAGACAGTGGATCGAAAGCCCTGTTTGCTCGTCTAGACGTTACCAAATCTGCTGAATGGCAGGCGGCAATCTTGGCAGCACAGGATGCCTATGGGCGTTTGGATGTGCTGGTGAACAACGCTGGGATTCTAGCCGCGTTCGATGTGGAGCATACTTCGGAAGAGGATTGGGAGCGAGTGTTAGCAGTGCACGCGACGGGAGCTTTTTTGGGCACGAAGTACGTTGCGCCGGTCATGCGGCAAACTGGTGGCGGGTCAATAGTGAACATCTCCTCGATTGCTGCGATGGTGGGCAACCCCAGCAGCACGGCGTACGCGACGGCAAAAGGCGCGATTCGCTCGTTTACCAAGTCGGCTGCTATACAGCTTGCCGGGGATGGCATACGAGTGAACTCTCTCCACCCCGGGTTCGCCGACACACCGTTCACAGTCGATTCGCTCGGAGATCCGGCTGTTCTGAAACGCAGGATAAGTGGAATACCAATGGGCCGCCTAGCGACGGCACAAGAGGTGGCCAATGCCATCCTCTTTTTGGCTTCAGACGAGTCCTCTTACGTCACCGGTGCAGAGCTGGTCGTAGATGGGGGGTGTTTGGCCCAGTGATTCAGATGCCGCCAATGAGCCGCCAACAACTTCGCTCACGTCTAGACACACTTCCTAGAGTGAGGATTGCAACGATACCTACACCTCTGCAAGAGGCTGAAAATCTGTCGCGGGAACTGGGGGTGCGAATCCTTATCAAACGAGATGATCTGACCGGTCTCGTATTAGGAGGCAATAAGGTCAGGCACATGGACTTCTGCATGGCGGATGCACTTGAAAAAGGGGCCGATGTTTCCATACATGTTTACGGTTTGACCAACAACTCCCGCATTATTGGGGCTGCATCTAAGAAAGTTGGTATGGACTACATTTGTATCGCGACTGGTAGCTATGGATCTATTGACCTTAAAGGCAGACCGTTTCAGGGTAATTTGCTGATTCAAGATCTTTTAGGGGCGGACATTCGTTTGCTTGATACTACTGACAAGGACGAGATTTCAGGATATGTAGAGGGCATCGAGAATCAGCTAAGAAACGAAGGTCTAACACCTTACAACCATGTCAAAGAGCACATGTCGCGTTCTTCGGCCGTGATTTCTTATATGGACGCCACTCTTGAGATAGCTACCCAATTGGATGCGATAAACGTCGATCACGTGAAGATCTACATAGCCAGTGGCGGAGGCCTGGGTGGCCTGCAAATTGGCGCGGCAGCATTAGGATTGCCTTGGGAGATACTTGGCGTTCTGATTGGCACTCCGGAAGAATCGTTTGCCGATGTAGTGGGCTGGTCAAACAACGCCCTGAAACACATGGGCTTCGACCAGCGCATGGGTTGGGAAGATGTGGTGCAGACATCCGATTACATCGGCCCTGGATATGGCCGTATAAGCCCTGCCTGTACAGAGGCGATACAAATGGCGGCCGAATTAGAGGGTCTACTTCTCGACCCCGTCCATACGGGTAAGGTGATGGCCGGCATTATTGATCAAGCTCGGTCCGGCGTCATTCGTCAGGGTCAGACAGTATTGTTTATCCATACAGGCGGGCTGCCGGACCTGTTCTACTTCGCCGAGGAGCTACAAAGGTCCTACTAATCCAGCACTTCGGATGAGGCGAGAATTCCGTCAGCTCCTATGCCGCCGAAAGTGACGATCCGACCATTCGACAGGAGCAAAGTGAAGTGGCGATAACGACCGATATTAAGGGAGCTGCTGGTGCTCCACGTGCCGGCAACTGGGTCGTAGATTTCGCTCTCTGCAAGGTTGCCTAGTCCTCCGGTCACAAACACTCTTCCGTCTTGCAGAAGGGTGGCTTCATGCTCGGCTCTTGCAATCTCTGTCTCACCTGCGCTGGACCACGCATCGGCAACTGGATCATATAGCTCTGCGGTCATCTTCTTACCCCTGCCTCCTATGACCAGAACCCGGCCGTCCTCCAATAACGTAGCCGTGTGGAAGGACCTAGAAACCGTCATTGGCGCCGCCTCAACCCAAGTGTCGGCGCTGGGGTCATAAATCTCCACAGTCTTGGAATAAGGACCGTCTTCCTTGCCGCCACCAGTCACTAGAACCCTGTCGTCCGACAGCAAAGTAACCGTGTGATTGATCCGTTTTTCAGACATTGGTGCCGCCTCAATCCAGGTGTCGCTGCCGGCGTCGTAGATCTCGCTTTTCTCAAGAGTACCGATCATTTTGCCGTCCATCTTGCCTCCGATTACCATTACCCTGCCATCCGGCAGCCTGACAGCTCCCATACCATCACGGGTTCGAGCCATGGGCGTAACGGTCGTCCATGTACCTTGCGTTGGATCCCATATCTCTGCGGTGTCAGTCGTAAATTTAGTTGGCAACAGTCCGCCCGCCACCAACACGCGACCATCCTCTAACTCCACCATGGCAGGAGAGCGGCGACCCTCCGCCATCGAACCGGTCGAGGTCCACTCTAGGGTCTCGGGGTCGAGGAGCTCTGCTGTCTCGTGCATAGTTGCAATCAAAGTGCCAATACCCAAGCCACGTCCTCCCACGGCTAGCACCCTACCGTCGCTGAGCAAGAGGGCAGCATACCGCTCCCTCTTCGCCATCATGTCTGAAGCGGTGACGAATTCGCCTAGATCCATAGACACCTCAACAGCATCCTCAATGGTGGCCCCATCTTGAGCGGAAACGGAAGAATCTCCGCTTGGTTGTGCAGACTCAGAATCGGAGCTTGTGCTTTCAGAAGAGCAAGCTATCGCAAGTATTGTGATTAATAATCCTATTAGTATTGGCTTAAACATCTGAACACCTTCTTTAACTAATAACTAAAGTTAACAATATTTATCTATTAATGATTAGATTTGGCCTTATATTAACATCCCTGCGCAAGAGAATCTTTTTACGCTAATCTTTGGTTAAAACTCAGTATTCTAAATAAGAAATGGCTGACCCGATTTACCAGAGAGTTCACATTCTGGCTTCGGCGACAGCCACATAACTAATTCTACACCACTTTTTACACCACTTTTTAACAAAGTTGGGCAGTAAAATTAAACTAATCCCTGATTGAAACTCAAGAATATAAGGTACTTGGCTGATTCCGCTCCACGATGTTATAGTCTTTGAACACTAATATTAGGAAATATGTTATGAATGCCAAACAGATTAGAGACCTATACCCTATAACGAAAGAAAGAGCATACCTCTTTAGTGGCGGCCTGGCTCCAGTGTCCGTTCGCCATGAAAAAGCTATGAAGAAGCATATGGATTGGCTTTCAGAAGACCCTGATGATATGTACGTTAATGGCTTAGACGCTGACGCCTCGGATTGCCGTCGTATGTTCGCACAACTAACAGGATGTGATGAAGGCGAAGTAGCTATTGTTGAAAGCACATCTGCTGGATGTAATATAGCTTTTGATTTGATCGACCCTGTTGCTGAGGGCAATGTTGTTTTTGATGACTTCTCGTATCCTTCTAGCGTTTTTCCATGGCATTTACCTCCACATGAGGCCTTAACTAAAAGATTTGTACATGCGAGAGAGGATGGAATTATCCATTTGGAGGATTTTGAACAAAGCATCGATGAAAACACAGTGGCTGTATGTATATCACACGTTACACCGATTGAAGGATTTAAACAGGACATCAAGAAAGTTGCAGAAATAGCTCATGCAAAAGGAGCATTAGTAATTGTTGATGGCGCGCAGTCTGCTGGGGCAATGGAGATAGACCTGCATGATACTGGGGTGGATTTTTTCGCCACTACCGCTATGAAATGGTTGCTTGGAGCTGCTGGAGTAGCATTTTTGTATGTTGCTAAACGTCATCATAGTAAAAAACCTACTAGAGCCGGATATGCAAGCACACACAGCTTCGACATACACGATTTCAAGCTGAAAGATAATGCACAAAGATTCGAATTAGGGATGCCGAATTTGCTTGGATTAGCTTTCACTAAACCAGGCTTAGAAATCCTCGTAGAAACTGATATGAGTGTAGTAGAGCACCACAACTTGGATTTGAGTGGGTATGCAATTGCCGGCATGAAAGAATTAGGAATCGACGTGACTACCCATGATGATCCAAATTATAGATTAGGGGTGATTTCAGCACGGCATGAAGCAGCAGATGAGCTTTGGAAGCATTTACATAATAATAAAGTTGACACCTATTATCATGGCGAAATATTTAGAGTAGACCCGCATATTTTCAATGACCGAGATGATATAGATATGCTCCTAAAAGGTATAGATAGTTTCGTTAAGTAAATTTAAAAAATCAACAATCAATGATTTGCTGTGTTTGCATACAGTAAGATCAAAACTGCAAAGATACAGACAAAACACTAAAATATAGATATGTCGCAAGTTATGACGGTTACAGGGCCTATCGAAGCTAGCAATCTTGGATTTACCTTGATGCATGAGCATCTTCTACTTGATTTATTAAAAGATAGCTGGTCTGTGAATAATCTTTTATATGAGCCGGAACTAGCATATCTAGAGGTCATGAGATACAAAGATGCTGGTGGGGTAACCTTAGTTGATCAGACTAATCGCGGCTTGGGTCAAGACCCCTTGGCAGTAAAAAAGTTAGCTGAAAGAACTGGCCTTAACATAATACTTGGCTGTGGTTGGTATCGCGAACCTTACTATGAACAGTATTTAAATCATTGGTATGTAGATCAGATAGCAGAGCAGATGATTTCTGATATTACTGAAGGTATCGATGATTCGGGTGTAAAGGCAGGAATAATTGGTGAATTAGGAGCTCATGAAAAATGGGTGTCTCCAGTAGAAGAAAGAGTTTTGAGAGCAGGGGCTAGAGCTCATCATAGGACAGGTCTAACAATTGCGACTCACGGAACCAATAGTCCAGTAGCCTTAGAGCAACTTGATATTCTGAAAGAAGAAAAAGTTGACTTAAATCGTGTTGTGGTTGGGCATTGTGGTAGCTGGCCATATCCCGAGTTTCATGAAGAGATAATAAAAAGGGGTGCGTGGCTTTCATTCGATAACTTGTCCGATACTAACCCATATGAACTTAAGAAATGTTTAACATTAATTAAGCATTTAATAGAAGCTGGAAATTTAGATCGAATTTTATTGTCACACGATGTTTGTTACCGAACTCACTATGAATCTTACGGGGGTTGCGGGTATGACTTTATCTCAACTAGGCTATTGACTCATTTAGTGGGTATTGGATTCAGCGATGAAATGTTTCATCAGGTTATGGTTGATAACCCAAGAAGAGCTCTCACAGGAGACTTGTCTTGATTGCTATCGATACAGTAACAGGCCCTATTTCCACAAACGACCTTGGCATTACTCTGCCTCATGAACATGTCTTTATAAATCACAAAAGAGACAATTGGATGGGGTCGAACATTTTGGATGATCCTGTTTTAGCTGAAGACGAATTAACCAAGTTTAAGGACTTGGGTGGTAAAACTTTAGTGGATCAAACATCACGTGGGGTTAACAGAAATATCCATGCTTTGAAAAACCTGTCTGAGCGAACAGGAATTAACATCATAACCGGAACAGGGTGGTTCAAAGAGGCCTACTATGAATTGGATTTTCCGAAAACCAAGGTCGATCAATTAAGCGAGATAATGGTTAAAGACCTGACCGAAGGAATTGATGACACAGGCATTAAAGCAGGCATTATTGGTGAAATAAACGTTAATGCGCGATGGGTAACCCCATTCGAGGAAAGAATGCATAGAGCCGCGGCGAGGGCTCAGGTTAAAACGGGGAGGACTTTGGCCATTGCTGGCACCCATATTTCAACGGCAAATGATCAGCTGGACATATTAGAAGATGAAGGCGCAGACCTGAGAAAGGTCATTGTTAATCATATTAACGGCAGCTTAAATGATGAGTTTTATTTCCGAGTAGCTGCACGAGGCTCGTTTGTTTGTCTGAACACCTTTCCCGTTAAGTCAAAAGATCTTATGTCAAGACATGTATCTATGTGTATGAACATGGTCAAGAAAGGTCTAATCAAACAAATCTTAATTTCAAATGGAGTCTCGGTAAAAAATCATTTGACCGCTTATGGAGGCGGTGGTTATGTCTATGTAATTTCAACACTCCGTGATCAATTGATAGGGCAAGGGATGACTACAGATGATTGGAATACAATCATGCAGTCGAATCCAGCGAGGTGTCTCGCTATTGAATAGTAATTTACAACAAGACTCAGTTATGACAGTAACTGGCCCTATAGCCGCAGAACAAATCGGATTTACACTAATTCACGAACATGTTTTCTTATCTATTTTGGCCGATTATCTTGATACTAATAGAGTTCTTGATGACCCCGATTCCGCTTATGTTGAATTGATGCATTATCGAAATTCTGGTGGGGTTACTTTGGTCGATCAAACAAATCGGGGCTTAGAACAGCAACCAAGCGCGGTACGTGAAATTGCAAAAAAAACAGGCCTTAATATCATATTGGGATGTGGATGGTACAGAGAACCTTTCTATGATCAGAGCTTATACCGTAGCAGAACCAACGCTATAGCGGATGAAATGATTAAAGATCTAAATCAAGGGATAGATGATACTGGAGTACGAGCAGGGCTTATTGGAGAGTTGGGAGCGCATGAAACTTGGGTGTCGCCGGTGGAGGAACGTGTATTGAGAGCTGGTGCTAGAGCGCATCTCGAGACCGGTGTAACGATAGCAACTCATGGACTGTTTTCGCCGGTTGGCCTAAAACAATTAGATATTTTATCTGAAGAAGGCGTTAAGCCGAATAGAGTTATTGTAGGCCATGCTCATGATTATCCTTATCATGAATACCATATCGAGATCGCTAAAAGAGGCGCATTTATATCATTTGACGGAATGCAGGATGAAAACCAGTTTCTATTACAAAGAGACCTAAAGAATATTAAAAAAATTGTTCAGGCTGGATTTATTCATAAATTGTTGCTTTCACATGATGTATGCGTTAATTCTCACTACAAAATGAATGGTGGCTTTGGATATAATTTTATTTCTAGCAGACTCTATCCATACCTAGATGAAATTGGTTTAAGCAAAGAACAGTTTCATCAAATAATGGTGGAAAATCCTCGTAATGCTCTTACCGGAGTAAGTTGATTTGAATTTTATAAATATACTTCGCCTCACTTTAATATTCCAATGTGTTTGTCTTTTTGGGTTTATTGCAGGCTGCTCCGTTGAGACACGAAACTATATAGAAGCATCGGACACCTTGGTGATGGATTTCACCGTCGTTCCAGCGAAAACTCCATTGCCTACGCCAACTGCTACCCCTGACCCCGTCAAGGAGGTCCAGGAAGAGCTTGGAATAACACTTGAGCCTGGGTGGGAGTTGATGGGAGAACTGGAGTTTGGCAGATGGGGGCATACAGCCACTCTACTTCAGAATGATTCCGTATTGATAATCGGAGGCAGGAAACGACTTAGTTTTAGGAGGGCATCAGTAGTCAACGGAGAGATTCTTCCATTGGGAAGCACTGAATGGGCAAGAACAAGTCGATTTAATTGGGAAAGAACTTTTCACACTGCGTCTTTACTTCCTGATGGCAGGGTTTTAGTAGCTGGAGGTACAGGGCGCGTAGTTCTAAAAGAGGGGGAAGAGGAGCCGCTGTTCAGGGGCAATAAGGACTTAAACAGTGCAGAAATATATGACCCAAAAACTGATGAATGGGAAAATGCTCCTGATATGGCTTATAAAAAGCAACTAGCTCAGGCAATAACCCTTGAAGATGGCAGGGTGATGATTATAGGAGGTAGGTCTGGTGTTTCAACACTGAATTCTATTGAAGTTTATGACCCGGAATCTAATAGCTGGTCAGAGTTGGAGCCAATGATTCAGTCAAGGATGGCTCACTCAGCCGTTAAGCTTATTGATAATAGAATATTAGTTACTGGTGGAATGTCATCTGTAACCATGGGAGACACGCTATCATTAACAGAGATTTATGACCCAGTAGAAAACTCGTGGTCTACAGCTTCTGAACTGAATCGCGCTCGTTTAGGACATAGGGCTACATTGCTGCCAGACGGCAGGGTATTGGTTACCGGGGGCACAACAGTTGAAGAGGGGGATTTGCTAGGTCCTGAAACGACTGCAGAAATATATGATCCCATTTCGAATGAATGGACGTTAATAGCAACTGAACTGGTGCCTAGAAAAGATCATTCAGCTGTGCTTGTTCCTGGGGGCAAAGTTATTTTAATTGGAGGAGGAGACCCGATAGGGACTGGAGTACTTCCAGTAGAATCCTATGATATTGAAAATGACCAGTGGGCAGTAATTAGTTATTTGCCAGAAGGACGTAATTTGTTAACAGTAACCCCTTTAAGGGATGGATCGATCATGGTGGTTGGCGGAGGAACCGTGAAGGGATATATTGCTGAATTCCCAGATCATACACTGAAATATCGGATCACCAATTAATAAAGGTTCGCAGGATTGCCGTTTAAGGAATAATTTTTTTCAATTACCGACTCGTCTAAATTTATTTGATACATTCTGACCACCGGCGCGTCCATATCCTCCAGTGAAATCAATATATAGTATGGGTCAGTCCATCCGCTTTCAATTGCTAAGCGCACATCTGTGTCTGACGGATATGCTGCACTGTGAGTGTGTGAATGGTAGAAACCCACAATACTTAAACCAAGCTGGTCAGCTTTTTTATCCGCATCTAAAAATTCTTGGGGATCCATCTGATATCTATATGGACTTTTTGCGGTGTTAGTAATTTTTACTATGGATATTGCGATATCGCCCCCGCCATTTTGACACACAAATTCTATCGAAGCACTCACAGTTGCAAGATTTTGATCGTCAAGTACGTTGATTTGAGTTTCTGTATTCGTCAAAGTCGTCAGAATTTCTTTTATATTGGAATGTGTGAGTTTTAAATCATCCACCAAATGAGAGTTGAATAAGATGTCCTTGTAGTCTATTGAGAATTTATTTACACATATATCTTTAAATTGATCCAATAATGTTTTGCCTAAAATGATTCCACAAGCTTCATTTGGGTTTTCTGCAATACAATGATCTGCCATTTCTTTTATAGTTTGTTTAGAAAATGAAAACATGAATAATACAGATAGTTTGGTAATAAATTATTTGATAGCTATTTTAGACTTACTGATGAGTTAATATTCCTTCTTTGAAAGTCTTTGTAGCTCCCAGAATCATTGAAATTGCTGAGTCTAGCTTAATCAACGTGGTATTTATCGATAAGTGAAACTGCTTTGGGTCCTCTGGGCCATCAAAATCAAAAAAGGTTTTATAAAATTCAGATCGAGCGGAATCTTTCTCATTAACAATTCTTTTTGCATCTGCCTCATCGATATCGTCTCGCTTAGAAATACGGCCAATTCGATCTTCTATAGCAGAGGTTAATCCAATTTTCAGGACACTTTCATCATCTTTTAATATAGCTGCAGCCCCCCTGCCGACAATGACAGCATTATCAAGTTTAGCTATGTCAACGATTACTGAAGAGAGTCCATCAATATAATCTTTATCTTCCATGTGAGAGCCCTTAAGTATGGTGGCTTTTGGGAAGTCGGCATATTCGTTTATAAGGAATGCAGCGGCACCAGGTCCAAAATGAGGATCACCACCGACACCACTCATAGCTGAGCGTTCAAGAATTCTTTGGGCTAAAGAAGATATGTTTTGAATCATGGAGACATGTTTATCTTCTTTTTCTTGCATTGCCTGTACGGTTGACCCTATTTGTTTAGCAGCATCAGACAAAATTAATCGGTCAATGTAATCGAAACCCAGTGTTTCGGCTACCGCTTTACCAATATGCCTGCCGCCAGACCCGGTCAATCCGCCTATTGTTATAATTGCCATTTTTCAGTCCTCCTATAATCATAGTTTATTTGAGGAGTATCTCGACTTTTTATATTGAATTTATACCGTTGTCAAATTGATATTATCATTCACACTTGACATAAACTATGTACTGGTAAGTGATTTAGTTTGTTTCGACCATTTAACTCGACGAGCTCTATGATTACTCCTAACTCAACTACTGTTGCACCTAGGTTTTCAATTAACTTGGCGGCGGCAGCAAGAGTTCCTCCTGTAGCTAGTAGGTCATCAATTAAAACGATTCTATCTGATTTAGCTGCAGAGTCGATGTGAATTTCTAAAGAATCCGTACCATATTCTAAGTCGTATGTAATGGATTTCGTTTTAAATGGAAGTTTGCCTTTTTTGCGAATGAGTAAAAGAGGTAACTCGAGTTCTTTTGCCAGGGGAGCCGCAATTAAAAAACCTCGAGATTCAATTCCAGCGATTCCCTGGATGTTTTGGCCTTGATATCTTTCTGTAAACGAATCGATAATTTCTTTAAATCCAGTTGGGTTTTGCAAAACAGGAGTAATGTCTCTGAAATTTATTCCAGGTTTTGGAAAGTCCTTAACCTCTCTGATTAATTGTTCAAATCTCATAGTTTTATATAGCCAATTACAATAGCCAGATTACATTGGCCTTGGATATGACATTATAATGTCTTTAGTTTCAGTTAGGAGATCAAAATGATAGCTATATTTGTAACTTTTAATATTAAACTCGCAAATTTGGATCAATTTATGCAGGCCAGTTATGGAGATGCAGAAGGCTCTGTTGGCAATGAACCTGGCTGTTTCAGGTTTGATATTCTGAAGGATAAAGAGGTTGCCACACGTGTCCACTTTTATGAAGTGTATAAAGATCAAGCGGCCGTTGATGCCCATATAAAATACCCCCATTACTTAAATTGGAGAGCTGAAGTGGAAGACTATTTTGAGAACGACCCACAAATAACTTTCATGGAAACAGCCGAATTTCCGATCTACTCATCAGATGATTTATGGATGCAGCAGAAACACCACATGGTGAGTAAAATTAAAAGCTAAAAGCTATTCCATTCTTGATCCGCCCCAAGCAGCTGAGGTTCCGGCAGCTGTCGGCTCCACTATTACATCGATAACAGCTGGTTTTCCGGAGCTGAAAGCTCTTTCCAGTGCTGGTCTTATTTCATCGGGATCCTCTACTCTTTCACCGTAACATCCAAGAACTTTGGCCATTTCATGAAAAGGAGTGAATCCAAGTTCACGTCCAGGTTTTCGTTGGTTTGGAGTTCGTGCTGTCCAGCCCGCATTATTAGAAATAACAGTGACTACTGGGAGGTTAAACCTCACTAGTGTATCTAGTTCCATAGCATTCATACCCATTGAACCATCACCGTGTAACACCAGGTTTTGCTTATCTGGTTTGGCCAGAATAGATCCGATGCCGTAAGGTAATCCAACTCCCATTGTTCCAGTGACACCAGAATTGAGCCTATGGCCTGGAAGGTAAGTGTTTATAGACTGCCTTCCGAAATGCAGAATTTCATTTCCGTCAACTGTAACTATCGCGTCCCGATCTAAAAATTTATTAATCTCGCTGCAAAGACGCAGTGGATGTATTGGAACCTGATTTGAGTTAAGTACTGCTTCCATGTTTGCAGCTTTATTTGTTTGATACTCTGATAGACCGTGAATCCAGTCAGATTCAAGTTTGCCATCGAAATCATCTTTTCGTTGGCTGGCGGCATCAGCTAGTTGAGCCAATGCCATCTTGGCATCAGCAACAATTCCGAGATCACAGTCACGGTTATGGCCGAGCTCAGATTCCTCAATGTCGATTTGAATTAATTTAGCTTCATTAGAGAATCTACGACCGTATTGCATCATCCAATTTAGTCTTGTGCCAATAACCAATATAAGATCAGCCTCGCGCATTGCCTTACTCCGAGCTGCAGGGAAAGATACCGGATGATCTTCAGGTGCTAATCCTCTGGACATCGGAGCAGTGTAGAAAGGAATTTTGGTTATATCGATGAAGCGTTGAAACTCATCTGAAGCGCCGGAGAAAAATACTCCGCCACCCCCAAAAATTATAGGCTTCTTGGCTGCGGAAATTAGGTTGATAGCGTCTTCAATTGCTTTCGGGTCAGCACTGGGTCGTGACTTAACCACAGGACGAGGAGCTTTAACAACCTTTGATTCCTCTACTTCTTCGTACAACACGTCTGCGCCGCAATCAATATATACTGGCCCCGGGCGTCCTGAGGTGGCCTGCCTGAACGCCGTTGAGATTATTTCTGGGTACCTTTCGGCAAGCGTGGGCTGGTGAACGTATTTACAAAGTGGTTCAAATATTCCTACTTGATCAACCTCTTGAAAGGCTTCTCTGCCAATTTCGTGCACGGGTCCTGCACCACCTAAAATAATCATTGGCGCACAGTCTATGGATGCTGTATATACTCCAGTGAGTAAGTTGAGAGTTCCTGGCCCTGATGCAGCTGTACATACACCGGGTTTTCCGGTCAATCTCGCATAGGCATGAGCAGCAAAAGCAGCCGCTTGTTCATGGCGAAAATCCACCGTTTTAATACCTAAATCTTGGCATGCCATTACAATGTCAAAATTTGGCCCTCCCATTAGATAAAAAAGAACTTCTACGCCCTCTTCTTTCAATGTCTTTGCTATTAAATAACTACCAGTTACATTGCCCATTAGATGCTCCAAGTTTCAACAATTTGTCAAGACTATCATAGTCTTAGCTAATACCTAAGGTTTTTGGAAAATTATTATTAAACTGAATAACTTGTTAGAATGTGCTGAAAATGGACAAATTCACCAGTGGTTCGCGGAAGCATTTTGTGTATTTTGTTGGAAGCCAGTGAAGTTCAGTTGATAGGAGAAATTATGATGATTCCTAGAAATCGACTACCTGTTTTAATTATTAGTAGTTTAGCGCTTTTGATGGTGCTTTTATTTGCATGTTCAAGTGACAGCGAGTTGGAAAATTCAACAGACGCTGCAGCATCGCAGAGCGACCAGTCTGTCTCAGACGCTGAGCCAGAACAAGCTAAGCCGCTAGGCCCAGGAAAGTTTAGCGATACCGGAAAAATGGCTTATGCCAGGGGCTGGCATGTAACGATAAAACTAAATGACGGGCGGGTAATTGCCATGGCCGGTAAAAGCAGGGGTGGAGCTTCAGCATGGGAACCATCTGGCATAGCTGACTCTGAACTTTATGATCCAGCTACAGGTAAATGGATCGAAGCTCCCTTGATGCGAGATATCAGAGAAGTGCCCAGCGGAAATTTGCTAAACGATGGTAGAGTCATCATTATTGGGGGTGCTGCCGTTAGACAAAAACCTCAAACTACTGTCGAAATCTTTGATCCTAATTCTAATAGCTGGTCAGTCGCGGCTGAAATGGCCACACCACGGTGGCGCCATAGGTCAGTCGTCCTTAATGATGGCAGAGTTTTAGTTGTTGCAGGAGAGAGGGAAGATACAATCCTTGTACCCGAGGCAGAGATTTATGATCCCGAAACAGATGCTTGGTCTGATGCTGGATCATTAGAAGTAAAGCGTGCGATGCATACGGCGACATTACTTAATGATGGGAGAGTTTTAGTTGTTGGAGGTGGAGGACGGGATTCTAAAACAAAAGTGGTAGAAATCTATGATCCTGAGCAAAACACATGGAGTCTAGGTGCAGAAACCAACTTATCTCATTCAGCCCATACGGCCACTTTACTAAATGACGGAAGAGTGTTGATAACAGGGGGCAAAGGAAAAGTGTCGAAAGGTGAAGTATATGATCCTGAATCCGACACTTGGACTGATGTAGGGGAAATGACTGAATGGCGTGCTGAGCACGCAGCAGTATTGCTTGCTGATGGAAGGGTTTTAGTCACAGGTGGAATAGGGAAAGTCGATTCGACCGATATATTCGATCCCGAAACCAATACTTTTAGCCCTGGCCCAAAAAGCGCGATAGCAAGATATGCTCATAGCATGACTTTATTAGACGATGGCCGAATATTGATAGTAGGCGGTAACTCAACAGATGTAGAAAGTGGTGATAGGGCAATAACTACCGAAGTTGAAATTTGGACACCATAAAAAGCAAAAATCAATTAATAAATCAGCAGATTATTTTAAAAAAACCATCATAAATCGTCTGGTTTTCTATTAATGCGATTTTTGTATAAACTTGGATTAAACCCAGTCGTTGTTGACGCGATGTAGGTCTGTTATACTGTGGCCCGTTTCAGAACTGGGTTAAAGGTTCAATCGGTTGGATTGATACTAAGTCAATTTAACTATAATATTCACCTACTTAGTTAAAGAACTTGATAATGAAATGAGGAGGCTGGCAATTGAATTCAATTGATTATATTAGACCCACTACCGTTGATGAGGCAGTAAGCCTGTTAACAAAGTATAAAGACAAAGCTCGAGTACTCGCTGGTGGTACCGACTTGATCGTACAAATGAGAGGTGGCCGGTACCAGCTAGAAGCCGTAATTGATGGCAAACATATAGAAGAACTTAATCAGCTAACTTATAGCAAGCAAAATGGCCTGACTATAGGAGCTGCTGTTCCTTGCCACAGAATTTACGGTGACGCTAAGATAGCCGAAGCATATCCTGGAATAATGGACTCGGCCAGTCTTATCGGTGGAATACAAATTCAGGGCAGGGCTTCTCTGGGTGGAAACTTAATGAATGCCGCACCTAGCGCTGACGCAATACCGACACTAATTGCTCATAATGCTATTGCAAATATCGCTAGCGCAAAAGGAATTCAGGCCGTTCCAGTAGAAGATATATGTAGTGGCCCTGGCCGAACAACTTTAGCTAGTGGAGAAATCCTTGTATCTATCAGCGTTCCCGCACCCTCTAAAGGATTCGGAGCAAGATATATACGTTTTATACCAAGGAATGAGATGGACATTGCTGTAGCAGGAGCGGGAGTTTCTGTTCAGTTGAATGACGGTAAAGTTCAAGCTGCCAGAGTTGCATTAGCCTCGGTAGCTCCGACTCCTCTATTTGTTGAAGCTGCAGGAAATGCTTTGGTTGGCAAAGAGCCAAGTGATGAAAATATCCAGGCTGCTGCTGAGCTTGCTAAGGAGGCAGCAACTCCGATCACTGACATGAGAGGAACTATAGAATTCAGAAAACACCTCTGCGAGGTACTAACCCGTAGAGCATTACATACCGCTGTTGAGCGCGCACGGGAGGAAAATTAAAATGCCATCGACTAAAGTTCATGTGACGACAACAATAAATGGAGAGGCAGTTGAGTTTTTGGCAGAGCCAAGACAAAGCCTGTTAGAAGTACTTAGAGATGTAGTGCAACTAACTGGATCTAAAGAGGGCTGTAACGACGGTAACTGTGGAGCATGTACAGTTAATATGGACGGCAGGATCGTTGATAGCTGTCTCGTATTAGGTGTGGAAGCAGAAGGAGCACATATTGAGACCGTTGAGGGTATTGCAAGTGCAGACGGATTACATCCAATTCAGCAGGCGTTTTTAGAAAATGCAGCCTTACAGTGTGGCATATGCACACCTGGGTTTTTGGTGTCTTCAAAAGCTTTACTAGAAAAAGAGCCTAACCCATCTGAAGAAAGAATAAGAATGTGGTTGGCCGGCAATCTTTGCCGATGTACAGGTTACGACAAAATCGTCAAAGCGGTTATCGCAGCAGCCAAGGAAATGGCAAGCTAAGTTCATAAAATTATTTTGAGGGTGAAATGACTACAACATACGAACCAAATCAAGTTTTATCTAACAAAGAGTTTAAAGTCGTGGGAACTAGGCCAGTTAGGCCTGATGGTGCTGATAAAGTCACCGGCCGTGCCCAATATGGAGCAGATTTGCAGTTAACAGGATTAATTTATGCAAAAACGCTGCGCAGCCCCCATGCACACGCAAATATTAAGTCGATTGATTTTACTAAAGCTTTAGCCCTTGAAGGAGTCAAAGCTGTTGTAAGTGCAAAAGATTTTCCTAAAACTAAAGACACCGCAAATTACGGCCTCGGCGATTCACCGATGAATTATTTCAGAGGAAATATATTAGCGGATAAAAAAGCGTTATATAAAGGGCAAGCAATCGCAGCAGTAGCAGCCATAAGCGTGCATGTTGCTGAGACAGCGCTGAGCCTAATAGAGGTGGAATACGAAGTTCTTGATGCCGTTTTAACCGCCCCACAGGGAATGGCTAAAAACGCACCAATACTACATGATGACCTTTTTACTAAAGAATTTGAAAAGCAAACCAAGATCAATTCGAATGTAGCGGAACATTTTCAACATAAAATGGGCGATGTGAATAAAGGATTTTCTCAGGCAGATGTTACTGTTGAAAGAACCTTTGATACAGCAACCGTTCATCAAGGATATATTGAACCTCACAACGTTACAGCTTTATGGAATGATGATGACAGGATACATGTTTGGACTAGCACGCAAGGAGCTTTTACTGTTCGGGCAGCCGTTTCCGAAGCCTTGGCAGTTCCTGTATCACAGGTAAAGGTTACCCCTATGGAAATCGGAGGCGGTTTTGGGGGAAAAATTAATGTATACGAAGATCCTGTTGCAGCATTGCTCTCTAAAAAAGTAGGACATAAACCAGTTAAGATGGTTATGTCACGTGCAGAAGTGTTTGAAGGAACTGGTCCTACTCCAGGGTCTCATATGACTGTAAAAATCGGCGCAACAAATGACGGTAAAATTGTGGCAGCTGAAGCTGAGTTAAGCATGGAAGCAGGAGCTTATCCTGGCTCTCCTGTCGGCGCAGCAGCAATGTGCGTATTCACAGCGTACGATATAGATAACGTGACTATCGATGGTTACGACGTCGTAGTAAATAAACCAAAAACGGCAGCTTATAGAGCTCCAGGTGCGCCAAACGCTGCATTTGCTACTGAGCAAGTTATAGATGAAATAGCTGAAAAGCTTAATATTGACCCGGTGGAACTCAGGCTTCAAAATGCGGCAAAAGAGGGTACTCGCCGTGCTGACGGCCCAATTCACCCTAGGATTGGATGTGTAGAAGTTTTAGAAGCAATGAAAGGGCATGATCATTATCAATCTCCTCTTACCCCTGCTAAATACGGCGGAAAAGTTGGAAGAGGGGTTGGGATAGGTTTCTGGTTTAACATTGGCATGCAATCAGCATGTAATATCTCTGTTAATAATGACGGTACGGTTAACCTTGTTGAAGGGTCTACCGATATTGGGGGCTCAAGGGCTTCAATTGCAATGCATGCGGCAGAAGTATTAGGAATTTCTTACGAAGATGTAAAGCCACAAGTTGCCGATACTGATTCGGTGGGATATACAGCTATTACAGGTGGTAGCAGAACAACATTTGCTACAGGATGGGCAGCATATGAAGCAGCAAATGACGTAAAGGCTCAACTAATTGACAGAGCTGCAACGATATGGGGAGTAGATGCTGATTCCGTAGAGATGGAAGAAGGAGTTTTACGATCCAAGACTGATACAGAGCTGAATATGAGTTTTAAGGACTTATCTGCTCAACTTAATGATACGGGTGGACCAATAGTTGGACGCGGAGCTGTTGACCCATCAGGACCTGGCGGCTCATTTTGTGGTCAAATCGTTGACATTGAGGTTGACCCTGAAACTGGCAAGACGGAAGTTTTGAGATTCACTGTAGTCCAAGATGCTGGTAAAGCTATTCACCCTAGTTATGTTGAAGGACAGATGCAAGGTGGTAGCGTACAGGGAATTGGATGGGCATTAAACGAAGAGTATTATTACTCAGACGATGGAAGAATGAATAATCCTACATTCTTAGACTATAGAATGCCGACAAGTTTAGATCTTCCAATGATTGATACCGTGATAGTAGAAGTAGCTAACCCCGGCCACCCTTATGGTGTCCGAGGAGTGGGTGAGGCAAATATAGTTTCGCCTCAAGCATCTGTAGCCAATGCAATAAAATCAGCAGTTGGAGTAAGAATGGAAAAGATGCCTATGAATCCGGCAGCCATTATGAAACAGCTCTGGTCTAACTAATAGTAAAATTAAGGTGAAATCAAATGGCCACTGTGTTTATACCATCTTTGATGCAAGAATTAACTGATGGACAGTCACAGCTGGACGTTACAGGATTAACTGTTAGAGAGATAATAAATAAGTTAGAGCAAAGTCATCCAGGTGTAAAAGATAGGCTAATGGATGGATTCAAGCTTAAGGGAAATATTACCGTTGCAGTTGATGGTGAGGTTAGTCCAGTTGGGGTATTAGCTAAAGTCCAAGAAAATAGCGAGGTGCATTTTTTGCCGGCTTTAGGAGGCGGTTAAACTGCATTACCAAACTAACAGAAGAATTACTTTGAGATATTTAAGGAGATTGCAAAGTGACGACAACATACGAACCAAATAAAGTTTTATCTAACGAGGAATTTAAAGTTGTGGGCACAAGGCCAATAAGGCCTGATGGAGCGGATAAAGTTACTGGAAGAGCTCAATATGGGGCTGACTATAATCCAGCTGATTTGCTTTACGCTAAAGTTTTAAGGAGCCCGCACGCTCATGCTAAGATAAAATCTATTAACACGTCTAAAGCAGAATCTTTGAAAGGTGTACTGGCTATCGTCACTGGAGCAGATACTATTGCTCCACAAAAGGGCGAAAGTGCTGATTTTGGACTTGGCCCTCAGCCAATGAAGTATCTTAGAGATAATGCAATCGCAACAGATAAAGTTTTATATCAGGGACACGCAGTAGCAGCAGTAGCGGCTCAAGATGTTCATACCGCAGAAGAAGCGGTCAATTTGATTGAAGTTGAGTACGATGTCCTTGAACCTGTTTTGACTGCTCCTGAGGCAATGGCAAAAACCGCACCAATTCTACATTCTGATTTGACAACAGATGAATTTGGAAACTCGAATGTAGCAGACCACTTCCAGCACAAGATGGGTGATATCGATAAAGGTTTTGCGGAAGCAGATGTAGTTGTAGAAAGAGAATTTAATACAGCAACTGTTCATCAAGGTTATATAGAGCCTTGTAATGTAACAGCTTTATGGAATGATGACGACCGTATACATGTTTGGTTAAGTACACAGGGACCATTTCAATATAGAGATGCACTTGCATTAGCATTAGACATACCGCAGTCACGAGTCAAAGTTACTCCAATGGAAATAGGAGGTGGCTTTGGCGGCAAATTCCCCCTATACCATGAACTTGCGGCAGTACTTCTTTCTAAAAAAACTCGTCGTCCAGTTAAAATTGTAATGACACGAGCTGAGGTGTTTGGAGGCACAGGGCCAACATCTGGATCAAACGTGAAAGTCAAGATGGGAGCCACAAAAGACGGACGCATAGTTGCTGCTAAAACAGAATTAAGGTTTGAAGCAGGCGCATATCCAGGCTCACCTGTTGGCGCAGCAGGCATGACATCATTTGCTGCCTATGACATTCCTAATGTTGTTGTAGATGGATACGATGTGGTTGTTAATAAACCAAAAGCAGGAGCATATAGAGCACCAGGTGCACCAAATGCTGCGTTTGGAATTGAACAAGTTATTGATGAGTTGAGTAAAGAAATCGGGGCTGATCCAGTAGAATTCAGGTTGCAGAATTGTGCTAAAGAGGGTACCCGACGTGCGGACGGTCCTATACACCCGAAAGTGGGAGGTATTGAGACTTTAGAAGCACTGAGAGATCATGACCATTACCAATCACCTTTGACTCCAGCGAAAAATGGAGGAAAAGTGGGTAGAGGAGTGGCATTTGGATTTTGGTTTAATGCTGGGTTACATTCCACGGCAACAATTAGTGTTAATGGTGATGGAACAATCAACCTTGTTGAAGGTAGTCCCGACATTGGAGGCTCAAGAGCTTCAATTTCAATGCAAGCGGCTGAGGTTCTTGGAATTTCCGCCGAAGACGTCAAACCAAAGGTTGCCGACACGGACAGTATTGGCTTTTCCTTTGGCACAGGTGGGAGTAGAACCACTTTCGCTACCGGATGGGCAGCATATGAAGCAGCAAATGATGTGAAGGCACAGTTAATTGATAGAGCTGCAACGATATGGGGTGTAGATCCTGATTCTGTAGAGATGGAAGAAGGCGTTTTGAGATCCAAAACTGACACCGAGCTGAACATGACATTCAAGGATTTATCTGCGCAGCTAAATGATACAGGTGGCCCTATAATCGGAAGAGGGTCGGTAAATCCTGCAGGAGTAGGTGGAGCATTCGCTGCAAATATTGTTGACACTGAGATTGATCCTGAAACAGGCAAGGTGGACATTCTTAGGTTCACAATGATTCAAGATGCAGGTAAAGCTATACATCCAAGTTATGTTGAAGGCCAGATGCAAGGCGCAAGTGTTCAAGGAATTGGATGGGCGTTAAATGAAGAGTATTATTATTCGGATAAAGGCACTATTGATAACTCTAGCTTCTTAGATTACAGAATGCCAACTAGCTTGGATCTTCCAATGATAGATACGGTAATAGTAGAAGTTGCCAACCCAGGACATCCTTATGGTGTTAGAGGAGTTGGTGAGGTGAGTTTAATTACCCCACAGGCAGGTATTGCTAACGCAATAACTGATGCAGTCGGAGCCAGACTGGAGTCTATGCCAATGAAGCCAAGCGTAGTTCTTGATGCAATTAGCAATCAAAGCTAAAAACCTCGATCGAATGTTTAGTTAAGTGAAACAATAAAGGGTCAATTTACCAAGATTGACCCTTTATTTATTTAAAAAGGAAATTAAATATGAGTGACAGTTTATTCAAGGGAGTTATCACTCCATTACTGACCCCAATTGATCAACAAGAAAAAATAGATGAAAAATCTTTAAGGAAACTGGTTAAATACCAATTATCTAATGGGGTACATGGTCTGTGGGCCTCAGGAACATCCTCTGAGTTTCCAGCTTTAAGAGAAGAAGAACGCGTGAAGACTATCCAATTGGTAGTCGACGAGGTAAATGGGAAAGTCCCGGTAATAGGTAATGTTACGATGCCGAGTACCCGGCTCACAGTAGAGTTGGCGAAACAAAGTATAGGGAATGGTGTATCAGCAATTGCTGCAACACCTCCTTATTTTTTTTCCCATACTCAAGCTGAAATAGCTGATCATTATAGGGCTATTCGACATTCAGTAGATGTGCCACTATGGATATACAATATACCAATCATGCATAAAACACCGGTGTCGCCTTCTACAGTAGCAACATTAGCTAGTGAGGGTGTCATATCTGGTATTAAGGACAGCTCTGGTACAGGAGAATTACTTACTGAGCTACATATATTGCGGGATAATATGGGTTTTGATTTGTGCTCGACGCTAGGCACTTCAGTAAGGGTTGGTGTGGCGCTTGCTTTGGGTGCACAAGGAGTAGTCCCAGCTCTGGCTAATGTGATTCCTGGAATATTTGTTGATATATGGAATTCCAGTGAATCGTCCAATTTGGAAAAGATAAAATTGCTTAATGAAAAAGTGATGACAGCACTGCGACTTGGGTTGCTTAGAAAACCTCATGAAAGTACACAGGGATCAATTTTTTCGGGATATAAAAAAGCCTTAGTTGAACTTGGAATCATTGAATTTGATTTTCTCACCGAGCCTCATAAACCATTAACAACGGATGAAGCTAAATCAATACCTTCAATATTGAGTAAGTTGAACATTAACAATGTTTAGGCCGTAAAATCAGTAAACAAAGTATAATCTGCATACTTTTAGTGATATAACAACTATAATATACATCTGTTTTAATGAACTCGAATCGTGGAGATTAAAATAATTATGGCTGAAAAAGAGTACACGTTCACAAAATTCTCCAGCAATCCTTTCTATGAAAAGACTACCGATCGCTTAATTGAATTAGCTGAAATTCAGGACGGCGGACGCATTATTGACCTTGCCTGTGGAACAGGGTTGGTCACTAAAAGGATTATGGCCCATCTCAGTGATGCTAGAAATACAATGATTATTGGTGTTGATCACTCGGCCACCGCTCTTAGAGAAGCAGTTCTTGAACTTAAAGATGTTAGAGACTCTGCAGTTGTTTTTATGGAAAGCCAGGTTGAACAATTATCTGAAGCGATAAAGGAAAAAGTGGACGCGGTATTTTATTGTAATGCGATTCATTATGTGCCGGATAAAGATGAACTGATTCAGGGAATTGCTAAAACTATTAAGCCTGGAGGAAAATTCGTTTTTAATACGTCTTTTTATGAAGGACCTGTTTCACAGGATACTTTAGCTTTCTATCGCAAATGGATGTTTAAATCTCATCGTATATTGAGCAAAGAACACGGTTTGCGGGCAAATAAATTAGAAAAAGTAGAATCACGTAAACAATTAAGCGCAGACGAGTACAAAACTTTAGTCGAACGTAACGGGTTTAAAATCCTCAAAGAAAAAGTGGACTCAGTGGAAGTCCCACTACAAGGATGGGTAGATATATCTAAGTTTTCTGATTTTATTGAAGGGGCTATGCCCGGTGTTCCTTTGGACAAAGCTAGCGAATCATTGATCAAGGCAGCTAAAGAGACCTTTAGAGAGATGAAAATAACTTATACCACCCGCAATTGGCTCGATATAGTTGCCGTTAGGGTCTGATTTACCGCACACATATAAGTTAACTACAGTGACTAGTTGTGTGTAGGCTTGATTACTATTTTACAGGCGTTACCACCCTTTAATAGATCAAATGCATCCATAACTTCCTCTAAGGGTAATGTGTGTGTTATCAAAGGATTTAAATCTACTAGACCGGTTTCTAATAACTCTCTTGTCTTGTGCCAGGTTTCGAAGATTTCTCTGCCATTGAGGGCAAGTATAGTTAGATTTTTAAATATAAGGTCCTCGGCTATATCAACTGAAATTGGTTTAGGCGGAATCCCAAATAAATTAACAAAACCACCGCGACGCACACCTTTAAATGCAGCATCAATTGATGCTGGCGCTCCACTCATCTCAAGTATGATGTCAACGCCATGTTTTCCTGCTTTAGATAACCATTCAACAGTACCGTTTGAAGGTTCATTACATGGATTGAATACCGCATCGGCACCTATTTCTGAGGCAAGAGACAATCTGTACTCATTTGTGTCTGTAGCAATGACGTGGGAAGCGCCAGCAGCCTTGAGTATAGCTATTGAAAACAAACCTATGGGACCACACCCAAGTACGCCAACAGTTTTATTATGTGGATTTTGTGCTAATGATGATCGTACTGCCCCGCCGAAAGCTTCCTGTAACGCAGCTATCTCTGGCTTTAACTTGGAGCTATCTGTATGCCATAAAATCTTCTCTGGAACGGATATATATTCTGCAAAACAGCCGTCTCTGTCCACTCCAATGATTTCAGTTTTTGGGCACATATGAGGAGTACCGGATTCACATTGAAAACACGATCCGCATGTTATATGACTTTCACACGAAACAAATTCGCCTATCAACGTTGGATCAACACTGGACCCTGTTGCGACTACTGTACCGGACATTTCATGACCTAAAGTTATGGGTGCTTTTATTCTGTTACTACTCCAAGTATCCCATTCCAATATGTGAAGATCAGTACCACAGATGCTCGCAGCATCGACTCGCAGTAATACGTCATTATTATCGATACTTGGAACTGATACAGTCACAAGATCAGCTCCTGGCCCACTTTTCATTTTTCTGAGCGCCGTCATTGTAGGAGGCACTACATATTCTTTCATTGAAAACTCTTATTAATTAACTTAGCAAAATCGAATTTATTAGTTGGACCTCAATTGAGGAAACAATATAACTTCCCTTATAGAGGGTTCATTTAATAGGATCATCGTCAATCTATCAATACCCAAACCCAAACCTGCTGTAGGAGGCATACCCTGTTCGATAGCGACAAGAAAATCCTCATCAAGTCGATCATAAGCATCGTCGTTTTTTGAGCCGGAAGAGATTCTCATGGATTCTTGATGTTCAAACCTCTGCCTTTGGTCCACAGGATCATTTAGCTCAGAGAATGAATTACATATTTCCATACCGCTAATAAATCCTTCAAAACGTTCAACTATACGTTCATCGAGGCTGCTTTTTTTTGCTAAGGGAGACATTTCTACAGGATAGTCTATAAGAAATGATGGCCGTATAAGCGTGGGTTCGACGGTATCGGAAATTAGCTTGTCTAGTAATCCAGACCAATTGGTTTGTTGTGAAGAATCTAAGCCCAATTTATCCATTCGTTTTTTTAATGAATCTAAATCCGCACATTCAAGGAAATCGACATTGGCATGCTCAATTAATTGTTCTCTTAAATTCAAGCGTGGCCAAGGTTCATCTAAATCGACTTTTTCTTGGTTTATTGTAACTGTCGTTGTATTGAGTACATTTTTGGAGATATGTGCAATCATGTTCTCCACCATTTGCATCATATCGTTATAATCAGCTAAAGCTTCATAGCACTCAAGCATAGTAAATTCTGGATTATGATTTAAATCCACGCCTTCATTTCTAAACACCCTACCTATTTCATATACTTTTTCTAAGCCACCCACAACTAATCGCTTCAAATATAGTTCAGTAGCAATTCTCATATAAAGATCGCGATGTAGTTGATTATGATGTGTAACAAAAGGTCTTGCCATGGCCCCGGCCGCTACCGGCACTAGTACTGGGGTTTCTACTTCAATAAAACCAGTGTCGTCCAAAAACCGTCTCATTGATGAGACAATTTTTGGTCTGGTCATGGCCACTTTGCGGGCTTGTTCATTGGCAATTAGATCTAAATGTCGGTGACGAAACCTAATTTCAGTATCGGTCAATCCGTGCCATTTTTCAGGAAGTGGGCGAAGGGATTTACACAAAACCTCAATACCGTTAGCTTCTACTGAAGGCTCTCCCCGCCTTGTTCTAATTACCGGACCATTTATTCCAATCCAATCGCCAATATCTAAATCAGCAATTAAATCGTAATCTGACCCGAGGAGGTTTTTTCTAAGTAATGCTTGTATTTGTCCAGAGATATCTTGTATATCTACAAAAGTTACTTTACCCATATCTCGAACATTCATTAATCGCCCAGCAATAGCCACTTCTGTTTCATTAGAAGGATGCTCGGTCGACTCGATCGTTTCTAGAAGCGCTATAGCTTCTGAGGTTGTATGAGATCGATTGTAATTGTGCGGGTAAGGATTTACCCCTTTTTTCTTTAACCGCTCTAGTTTTTGTTTTCTGACCTCAAAAAGGTTATTGTTAGAAACGTTTTCTTCGTTAGTATTCATTGTTGATTTAGTAAGTTTTCAGTTTGATTGAATTGTACATAAAAAGATCGAATCAAGCTTATCAAAGATATAAACTTACTTTGCTTGTAAATTGTATCTGACCACACTGTAGCCTGCAAAACGAATTTTTCGACTTTGTCTAAAATTTGTACAAAAACTACTTTAAAGACCGATACCTCACTGCTAGTATCCACATTTAGTTGAGTAAGTGCTGATTAAAATTTAATGAAATGAATATCAACTAAAAACTCTATGGGAACTCAGATATCTGGAGGAAAAGATCGAGGTCGTAGGCTTTATTCTATATCAGCGGACATTAGACCTACGTCTCAGAAGCTAAGGTTAGCGATTTTCTCTATTTTGAAGGGGTTGACCGAACCGTCAAGAGTTTTGGACTTATATGCTGGCTCAGGAGCATTTGGACTTGAAGCATTAAGTAGAGGAGCTGCTCACGCAGACTTTGTGGAGGTCAATTCAAGGCTTTGCAAAATTATAGATATGAATATCAAATTGCTCGGATACCAAGGCCGGGCAAAAGTGATAAAGGCGAAAGTGGAAAAATCTTTCGATACTTTATTGAAGGAATACGAGGACAATTTCGGTGGCCACGACGGAGGATATGATCTGGTGTTTTGGATCCCCCATATAAAAAGAATCCATGGGAAGAAGTTTTAGGAAATCCCATCTGGGATGTATTAATGAAACCCTCCGGGGTTTTGATTGCGGAACACAGTACAGGGATGGCCCTAAAAGAGAACTACAATAATTTGATTTCTAGGCAAAATCGACAATATGGTGATTCATCTATAACTATTTTTGGACTATCGGCAAACTAAAAAAATGGTAACAGCAATATATCCAGGCACATTTGATCCCGTACATAACGGACATGTAGATGTGGCTGGCAGGGCATCTAAACTATTCGACAAATTAATTATTGGGATTTATGACAGTCCCCCAAAAAACTTGTTATTTAACACGGAGGAACGCGTCGAAATGTTTAGTAAATCCGTTATCGATAAGAAAAATATAGACGTAATTCCGTTTAGCGGACTCGCAGTTGACTTCGCTATTAAAGTTAATGCTGATTTTATTTTAAGAGGGCTCAGGGCAGGCATTGACTTTGAGGTTGAATTTGAGATGGCACACATGTGGCGCAGCTTGTTCCCGAATATTGAAGTCGTGTGCGTTATGAGCTCTCTAGAACATCAATTTATACATTCGTCGCGAATAAAGGAAGTAGCTCAATTAGGTGGAAATGTCGAAAAATTAGTTCCTACAGGGGTGTCTGATCTAATTTCCGCAAAATTGAATACAAATTAAGGAGAATAGAATGCAAAGTGAGATGAAAAATATACTTGACGATTTAGAAGGAAGTATA
>MDSV01012870.1_pt1 | contig 55191 bp, 46 predicted proteins | sample 810851 | NCBI WGS metagenome assembly MDSV01 (sample SAMN05326640, study PRJNA326480) | marine metagenome | isolation source: seawater | place: Atlantic Ocean: North East | collected 2012
CACATCATCATTAAATTCCCTAGTGCAGCCTTCATTATCGGTAAGAGAAACAATGTAAACTTCTCCACTAAAGTTTGGAGTAAGTGTAATGGGAACCCCTTCAGGAATTAGTAACCCATTAGTGTCAATCACAAATGATTTTAGGATAGAATCAAGCAATGAAACTGTGTAAGTATTAGAAAGAGAATTAGAGATATTAATTAAGAGTGTAGACTCATTATATCTGCAGATAGGACTTGTAGCTATGAAATCTAAAAATATCTCATTTCCATCATTAATCACAACAGAGGCCTCTACCTGACATCCAATAGCATCAGTTATTGTACATAGATACAATCCTGCCACAAAATTTATTGCTGGATTTGTTATCTGACCATCTGACCATAAATATGTATAAGGGTCTACCCCTCCGTTTGGAGTAATAATAGCGTCCCCATCATTTCCATTAAAGCAGGTAACATCATTCTGATCTATAGAAAGAGTAATATCAGCCGACTCCTTAATAGAAATAATACCAGTTGCTGTACTATCACAACCGAGCATCCCACCAAATGAGTTTATTGTAACAAATCCAGAATCTATAACAATAGTATCATTATAAAACCAAACACCATTCCAGGAAACACTATCACAAGCTGTAATATAATTAAATGAACTAACCTCAAATATTGTAAGTTCTAAATTCAAAATACTATCACAACCATCACTGCCTGTTAAAATATTAGTATAAGAACCTGAACTATTATAGATTACCCCCTGCCAAATATATTCACCACAAGCAGTATCTACAAGCATTGTTATAGAAGAATTATTAATCACTAAGAATAAAGTGTCTACATGAGTACATCCTGCTCCATTAATACTAACCTCTGTATAGGTTCCGCTAGCAAAATAAGTCTGATTGTTTATAGGCCAAGTATAAGAGTCACATTCAACTAATGTAGTGCTGGTTGAACTAGAACTATTAATCACCAAAAATAAAGTATCTACATGAGTGCATCCTGCTCCATTAATACTAACCTCTGTATAGGTTCCACTAGCAAAATAAGTCTGATTGTTTATAGGCCAAGTATAAGAGTCACATTCAACTAATGTAGTGCTGGTTGAGCTAGAACTATTAATCACCAAAAATAAAGTATCTACATGAGTGCATCCTGCTCCATTAACACTAACTTCTATATAAGTTCCACTAGAAAAATAAGTCTGATTATTTATAGGCCAGGTATAAGAATCACATTCAATTAATGATGTACTGGTCGAACTAGAATTATTAATCACCAAAAATAAAGTATCTACATGGGTGCATCCTGCTCCATTAACACTAATTTCTGTATAGGTTCCACTAGAAAAATAAGTCTGATTGTTTATAGGCCAGGTATAAGAATCACATTCAATTAATGATGTACTGGTCGAACTAGAATTATTAATCACCAAAAGTAAAGAGTCTACATGTGTACATCCTGCTCCATTAATACTTAAATCTGTATAGGTCCCACTTGAGAAATAAGTCTGATTATTTATAGGCCAGGTATAAGAATCACATTCAATTAATGATGTGGCACTTGATGTAGGCGCATTAACATATATTGTTAAAGAATCGGTAAAATAACAACCATATGAATTTGTAACTTCAAAAGAATACAATGTTGTTGTATCTGGATAAAAAGAAGTAGTAGAAGCTAAATTATTAGTAATGTTATAATTTGGATGCCATAGATATGTATAAAGAGAGGAGTTAATTTGAGGATTAATCTGTATAGTATCATCTTTGCAAATAGTTAAATCAGACAATTGTACACCAAGAGTATTAACTCTAAATTGCTGTAAATTATTAGCACCACCTGTAGCAGCTGTAAAACCCCAATAAACATTTGGATTGCCACCAAAAATATTAGCGGCAATATTATTTATATAGTTAACCATCAAGTTGCCATTAAAAATAACTCTAAAATTATTTGTACTTGGATCCCAAGAAAATACTACATTATGCCATACCCCATTTTCTATATTAATATTTCCAGGAGGGAAGCCTGTTACTGAAACTAAATTATTAGCTCCCGAATGATTTAAATCTCCATTTCTTTGAACTGCTAAATGATCATAAGTAGGATCGCCATACTGGCTATTTCTCCAAGTATCGAACTCTACGGCAAAAGATGGATTTACACCTTGATAACCCATTCCTCCACCACCAGTTCCAATTGATGTACTTATAGGTTGCAAGACAAAAGCTATACCATCAGCACCACCGTTATTATAACCAAAAAACATATCAACATCGAAAGTAAATGGCTGTGTTAGATTTAATGTAACACTATTCCAAGCAGATCCTGATTGACTATTAAGTGCTTGAGTTAAACGATAAGTATTAGGGATTGGTTGAGAAGCATTTCCATTTAGTATAAAACTACCTGTTAATGTAGGTGTAGGATTAACTATTAATGTTGTACTAGTTATTCCATCTGTATAAATACCATTTTGTGTTTCCCAATTATTATATAAAAACACACTATCTCCATTGCAAATTGTAACTGTGTTCTGAGATTGAACTATTATCGAAGAACAAAGAAAACATAAAAGAAAGAGAAAGACAGAAATACAAGCTCTATCTCTTAGAGAATTATATTGATATAACAATATCATCTATCTGATTAAATTAATAGTCCCATATTCTTGATGCTTCCATCCTTCAAAATCTTGAAAGTAGATCTCATACGCATAGGTATCTAGAGGCAGGCCATTATTATGTTCAAGATGTTTACCATCCCAACCACCATCTATACTACATCTTAAATCTAAGATATTCGTTGATTGAAACATTAAATCTCCTTGAGAATTAAATACTTTAAACAAGAATGTATTTCCCCTAATTCCACTATACTCAATACAGAACTTATCATTATATCCATCATAATCAGGGGTAAATGAATCTGGGATATAAATCCAGAATTCATCTCTCACCCAAATATTATTGAGTATAGTATCTGAACAACCATTAGCATCTGTAACAATTAAACTTGCCTGATAAACAGCGCTAGAGTCTTTATATGAATGAGTAGGATTCATTATAAACTCATTATTAGTATTATCCCCGAAATCCCATTGCCAGCTAATAATGACATCCACTGGAATTGATTGACTAATAAAGTTTGCAACTGGATAAATTATTGGCAATGTGTCTGATTCAATATGGATTATTGCTGTAGGGCTTTCTAATACAACAACTAGAGCACTACCAGAGAATGAACCAAAATTAGCAGCATCATTAAATTGTTCTAGGACATAGGAACCTTCTTGCTTAGTATTTATATAATAAGGTGAATCCTGAGTAGTAATCGAACTTGAATTGTTCCCATCTAATGAATATATAAAAGTAAATGGTGCTACACCAGTAAAGTCAACCTTTATAGTGGCTTCATCTCCATTGTCACAGATAGTATCATTTCCACTAATAAATGCAGTCTGAGCATTCATCATAAATGGGAAAATTAAGCATAATAAGACCTTCTTCATTCTGCAAATATAAAAAAGCCCTGCAAAAATACAGGGCTCTTTACGAATTATAAAGAAAGACTATTTATCCTCTTTATCGTCTTTCACCTCTTCAAACTCTACATCTGTAACATCGTCAGCAGCATTCTGATTTACTTCTCCTTCTGCTGGCGCACCCTCTTGTTGTGATGCCTTATACATCTCTTCGGAGGCAGCTGTCCAAGCATTATTTATTTTTTCCATTGCCGCATCAATAGCATCTAAATCTTTACTCTCATGTGCTGCCTTCAGTTCAGTCAAAGCTTCATCAATAGGCGCCTTCTTTTCATCTGATAATTTTTCACCAAATTCCTTAAGTTGTTTCTCAGTTTGAAAGATCATTCCATCAGCTCCATTAATTTTATCAGCAGTCTCTTTTACTTTCTTATCTGTGTCAGCATTTGCTTCTGCTTCTTGTTTCATTTTCTTAATCTCCTCTTCAGACAAACCAGAAGAAGCTTCAATCTTAATATTTTGCTCTTTACCAGTTGCTTTATCTTTCGCAGAAACATTTAGAATCCCATTAGCATCAATATCAAAAGTCACTTCAATCTGAGGAACACCTCTTGGAGCTGGAGGAATATCAGCTAATTGGAAACGACCTATTGATTTGTTATCTGTTGCCATTGGACGTTCTCCCTGCAATACATGAATATCAACAGCAGGCTGATTATCTGCAGCAGTTGAGAATACCTCCGATTTCTTAGTAGGGATAGTCGTATTCGCTTCAATTAATTTAGTCATAACACTCCCCATAGTTTCAATTCCTAGTGAAAGCGGTGTAACATCTAATAATAAAACATCTGTAACATCACCTGTTAAAACTCCACCTTGGATTGCCGCCCCAACTGCAACTACCTCATCAGGGTTAACCCCCTTTGAAGGAGATTTCCCAAAGTGTTTCGCTACAATATCTTGGATTGCAGGGATTCTTGTCGAACCACCTACTAAAATCACATCATCAATATCAGAAGCAGACATTCCAGCATCTTTCATTGCCTTCTTACAAGGAGTAATAGTAGCTTGAATTAATTTATCTGAAAGTTGTTCGAATTGAGCTCTTGTCAATGTTCTAACCAAGTGTTTAGGCCCTGATGCAGTTGCAGTAACATAAGGCAAATTAATTTCTGCCTGTGTAGAAGATGAAAGTTCTACTTTTGTTTTCTCAGCAGCCTCCTTCAATCTTTGTAAAGCCATAGGATCTTCTCTTAGATCAATTTTCTCATCCTTTTTAAACTCCTCAGCTAACCAATCAATAATTACTTGATCAAAGTCATCACCACCCAAATGTGTATCTCCATTTGTTGATTTTACTTCAAAAACTCCATCTCCTAATTCAAGAATTGAAATGTCAAAAGTTCCACCTCCTAAATCAAAAACTGCAATTGTTTTATCTTCAGCTGTTTTATCTAAGCCATAAGCAAGTGCAGCGGCGGTTGGCTCATTAATAATTCTTTCTACTTTAAGACCTGCAATTTCACCAGCCTCTTTTGTTGCTTGCCTTTGTGCATCATTAAAGTAAGCTGGTACAGTTACAACAGCTTGAGTAACTGTAGTGCCTAAATAATCTTCAGCAGTTTTCTTCATCTTTTGTAGTACCATCGCTGATATCTCTTGAGGTGTATATAATCTACCATCAATGTCAACTCTTGGAGTATTATTATCCCCCTTAACTACCTTATAAGAAACATTTTTAATCTCCTTAGCCATTGCTGTAAAACTCTCACCCATGAATCTTTTAATAGATGCTATAGTTTTTGTTGGATTAGTAATTGCTTGACGCTTTGCACTATCACCAACTTTACGCTCCCCTCCTTCAATAAACGCAACAATCGAAGGAGTTGTTCTTGCTCCTTCGGCATTAGGGATAACAACTGGTTCATTCCCTTCCATCACAGAAACGCATGAATTTGTTGTTCCTAAATCAATTCCAATAATTTTACTCATTTCTTTTTTATTTTAAATTCCACAAATTGTTTTCTAACCTAAACTATAATGCAATTATAATGCCATAGCAAACAACATGACAAAAAAGTCATTAAAACAAAATACCGGATATAATTTGAATGATTCTACTGACAGAACGTCAGTTTACTGGAAATTCCTACCTAACTCATTAATCAGGTAATCTTTTGTGTCATCACTTAAATCAAGATTATTCACAATATGTGTAAATCTTGAAGAAAATATTCCAATACCATTATTGATATTTGTAAAAGAAGGTCGTTGTTGACTAATACCAGTTATAGGCTCATTAACTTTGATATAGGTCTCTAAATTCTCTGTCCCTACTGTCATTACTAGATCAAGATGTGTAAACTCTCTTATAACATTTACATCTGGAGTTAGATTTTGACTTAAAAAATTAAAAAACTTCTCCCCCTCTAGTTTAGATTGCATAGTAGGACCTCCCTCAGAATATTCCAAAGGCTGACTCCAAACTAAACTTTTTAAGATACCATTCTCTAAATAATTAAATATAAGGTCTAACTGATAGATCGTTCCATTTTCAGACTTATTCCATTCTATAGTTTTAGATAAAACTCTTGAAGTATCTGGCAAGTCAGGATTATAAAACCCAAAAGGAAAATTAATTAATAAATTAGTGTTTTTAAAACTAAAATCACTTATAACTTCAGTAGTTGCCCATACTTGATTGCCAGAATCAAGATTTCTAATCCAAATAGCATAATTGTTTCCACTGGTAAAGAAAGCAGATGGAAAAACAGCGCTATAAATAATATTATTTTCAATTGAAAAGAGACCTGGATTGCCATTAACATCTAATGAATCTTTAATAATAAGCATAGTGTCAAGCTGGACTATATCAGTAGTATCATTAGATTCTAATTTATAAATTATAACATCCAAAGAGCTTGGATTAAAATTAATAGAATCTGGATACTGGGCCATCCTAATAGCATCACCCTCTCCCAAATACGCTTTATTAATTCTTATATACTGAGTATCAGTACTTGCATCTAGAAGCCCATAAACTACTATGGTCTCTTCCCATGCAGCATTTACATTAAAATCCGTTTCACAGGCAGTAAAAAGAACTGCTAAAGCACTAAATATTATAAGTATCTTTTTCATAGACGGCAAAGTTATCCTTTTATATTAAATGTTAACCACATAATTTATAAATTTGCAATCGTATTTGTAATAACTCTAAGAAAATAAAAATGTCCATAGCTAAAGGAAACTATAAAAAAGTAACTACCCATAGTCTGTCTGAGATGAAGCAAAGTGGAGAAAAAATCTCTATGCTAACTGCTTACGACTACACACTGGCAAAGATTATTGATAATGGAGGGATAGATGTTATTCTAGTTGGCGATTCAGCATCAAATGTAATGGCAGGACATGAAACCACACTTCCTGTCACACTTGATCAGATGATTTATCACGCCTCATCAGTAGTTAGAGCAACCAATAGAGCATTAGTAGTAGTAGATATGCCCTTTGGATCCTATCAAGGTAATTCAAAGAAAGCACTAAGTTCTGCAATCAAGATTATGAAAGAAAGTGGAGGTCATTCTGTAAAACTAGAAGGTGGAGGCGAAATTATTGAATCTATTGAAAGAATACTTACTGCGGGGATTCCTGTAATGGGACACTTAGGTCTGACACCCCAATCAATTTACCAATTTGGCACGTATACAGTGAGAGCAAAAGAGGAAAAAGAAGCAGAAAAATTATTAACAGATGCTAAACTGCTAGAGAAGGCAGGTTGTTTTGCTTTAGTATTAGAAAAAGTGCCAGCCAAATTAGCTGAGAAGATAGCTAAAAGAATATCCATACCAGTCATTGGGATTGGAGCTGGAAGTAAAGTTGACGGTCAGGTACTAGTTCTACATGATATGTTAGGGATGACACATGAATTCAACCCAAGATTCCTAAGAAGATATCTTAACCTATATGATGATATAACAGGTGCTGTAAAAGATTATGTTTCTGATGTAAAGTCAAACAAATTCCCTAACAAGAAAGAGCAATACTAATGCTTGAAGTATTATATGAGGACAATCACCTCATTGCTATTAATAAGAAATCAGGAGATATTGTACAAGGAGATAAAACAGGAGATGCTCCTATATCTGATTTTATAAAAGGATATATCAAAGCCAAATACAATAAACCTGGTGAAGTGTTTTTAGGCACTATACACAGACTTGACCGCCCTACCTCTGGAGTTATGTTATTTGCTAGAACTTCAAAAGCACTCAGTAGAATGAATAGACAATTCAAAAATAAGGAAGTACAAAAAACCTATTGGGCTGTAGTGGAGAATGCCCCACCTAATCAGGAAGGAACTCTTAATAATCTTTTGCAGAAGAACGAGAAAAAAAACAAATCATATATAACAAAAGGATCTCAAGGAAAACATGCAATATTAAATTATAAACTACTCAAGAAACTAGACAACTTCTATCATCTAGAGATACAACCAAACACAGGAAGACATCACCAAATTAGAGTGCAACTAGCAAATATAGGCTGCATAATAAAAGGAGATTTAAAATATGGCGCGAAGCGCTCTAATAAGAATAAAAGTATTCATCTCTTATCTAGAAAAATAGAGTTCCAACATCCTGTGACTAAAGAATCAATAACTATTACTGCACCAATTCCCAAAGACAATATATGGGATGCTTGTCTCTAAACAGGATCAACATCTATTATGAAATGAACAGATCTAAATTTAGAGTAACCTTGCATACCTTCAATAATTGTACTTAAAATCATCTTTGCTTTGGTAATAGAGCCTTCCTGCTCAATTTTAAGTAGTAAATTCTTATGATAATAATTTCTTATTCTAGAAACTGCAGGGTATTCTGGCCCTAAAACTCTATTGCCAAAACTCTTACGCATCATGATAGCTAATTGAGACCCAGCTTCGTCTAATCTACTTTGAGTCTTATGCTTTAAAGTTATCCCAATGAGCCTATTATATGGAGGATAATTAAAAAGTTTCCTGTCCTTAGCTTGTCTTGCAATAAAATTAGTAAAATCATTTGTCTTAAGCATCTTAAACATCTCATTCTCCTTGTCATAAGTTTGTATTAAAACCTGGCCTTGCTTCCCTTTACGACCAGCCCTACCTGAAACCTGAATCATTAATTGGAAAGCTCTTTCATAAGATCTAAAATCAGGAAAACTCAACATACTATCTGCATTTAAAATCCCAACCATAGCAACATTATCAAAATCTAAACCTTTTGTTATCATCTGAGTCCCTACCAGAATATCAATCCTACCCTCCTCAAATTCAGTAATTATCTTTTGATAAGCATTCTTTCCCCTAGTAGTGTCATAATCCATACGCTTACTTACATTCTCTGGAAAGAGTTCTTTTAAATTTTCTTCAATTTGCTCTGTTCCAAACCCTCTATCACTAAATTCTTTAGCACCACAATTTGAACAAACATCAGGTAATTGCTCAATATACCCACAATAATGGCATTTCAAGTGGTCATTCCTTTTATGATAGGTAAGACTAACATCACAATTATTGCAATTTGGAGTATAAGCACAAGTCTTGCAATTCAAAAAAGGCGAATAACCTCTTCTATTCTGGAACAATATTACTTGCTTTCCACTATCCAAAGTCACTTTAATTGCGTTTAGCATTTCAGGAGCAAACTGATAATTCATCTTTTGCTTAAGATGTGCTTTCCTGATATCAATAACTTGAATCTTTGGTAATGCAATGCCTTTAAATCTACTATTCATCTCAACCAGCCCATATTTATCCTTCTTAGCATTATAATAAGTCTCCAAAGAAGGTGTAGCTGATCCCAATAACACTTTAGATTTATGTAGGCTAGCTAAATAGATAGCAGCGTCTCTAGCATGATACCTTGGGGCCGGATGATGTTGTTTAAATGAGGGGTCATGTTCCTCATCAACAATTATGAGACCTAAATTGTCAAAAGGTAAAAATAGAGAAGACCGAGCGCCTAGAATTATTGGATACTGAACTTTTCTATCATCCTGCTCCTGAACTGCCTGCCATATCTCTACTCTCTCACCATTATTCAGATGAGAGTGAGTAACACCAACTTTATTGCCAAAATGTTTTTGTAGGCGCTTAATAATTTGAATAGTTAATGCAATTTCAGGTAATAGATATAAAACTTGCTTTCCTTTTTTCAATTGCTCTCTAATAAGTTTTATATACAACTCTGTCTTTCCTGATGAGGTTACTCCATGTAAGAGACAAACATCCCTCTCCTTGAATGATTCTATTATCTCGTTAAGAGCTTTCTTTTGGAAATCTGCCAACTGTTTGTCCTTAATTAGATCCTGATCGTATCTTAATAATCTACTTGATTTTTCTTTCTCAACACTAAAGATTCCTTTGCCAACTAGAGCATTAAAGACAGACCTGGTAAAATTCATCTGATTTAACAAATCAGAAACTAGCCATTTGTTGTTTGTAGATTTCGTCTCCAATTGCAAATAAGCCGTAATAAAGGACTCTTGTTTTGTAGTTAATTTTAAATTATCAAGCTTTTTGTCATAGCCTATAAACTTTACTATACTGATTTTTTTTTCTTTATACTTATCATTTAAATTCTCCTTAATCTGTATGATTTCCTTTCTTATAAGTCCATTAATAAAAGAGAAGATGCTTTTAATATTGATAAGTCTTGATATCTCATTGACACTCAACTCCTCTTGAGCTGATAATGCGTCTAATAGAAGATGTTCATTTGCAGATAAATTATCCATATCGCCATCAAAATCAGGATGCATAATCACCTTTGACTCACTAGCTAGCTTAAAGTATGATGGCAAAGCAGCATTCATCACATTACCCAAATTACACATATAATAGTCAGCAATCCAATCCCAAAATTTAAGCTGAATAAGATTCACAACTGGTGCCTCATCCAATATTGCTAATAACGGCTTGGCCTCATAATTAGTAGGTTTATTATCGTGGATAGATTTCACAACTGCAGTATATAATTTTCTCGCACCAAATTGCACAACTACCCTCTGCCCCAGTATTAAATCATCTTCATAAGTATAATAGGTAAAAACACCTTTTACAGGTAAAGGAAGAATAACATCAATATATTTCTCAATAGTTAACATATAGGAGCAAAGATGATTATTTTATCAATAAAACAAAAGAAATCATCTTCTTTTAACTTTATATAAAGCTATTCCTTAATAGGAATAAAATACCTAAATTTGCGTTAAAATAAGATAACATGAATAAATACCTTGTAATTTTGATAATGACTCTACTATGCTTCGCATGTAAAAAAGAAGAGGGATGTGTAGACCCATTAGCTCTAAACTATAATAGTAACGCTACTATAGATGATGGAAGTTGTGATTATGCACTAATAAGTGATTTAAATATTAATTTCACACAAACTGTGAATGGAGAGCCATTAATTCTAGATAGTATGATGTATACAAACCAATCTAATCAAAATTATAGTGTCCAGACAGTACGATATTTAATCTCAGATATCAACTTACATACAGAAAATGGTGCTATCACCTTGCTAGATGAAGTGCATTTTATTGATTTCTCTATAGATTCAACATTAACACTAAGCATCGCAGAAGTAAATAATGCAAATTACACATCTATATCATTTACTATGGGACTAGCTTCTAACAATAATGTTACTAACTTATTTTTAAATGAAAATTTCTTTCCATCATTTGCTTGGCCAGAATTCCTAGGAGGAGGCTATCATTATATGCAGCTAGAAGGAGATTTTAATACTGTATTTAATGGTTACGCAACACACACTGGTGGTACATATGGAATAGATTACTCATTTAATAAAACATTCCCAATAATAATAAATGCGACAAACAACATACGTGACATCTATATTAATATGGAAATAACTAATTGGTATCAGAACCCAGAAGTATTAAATCTAACAACAGATGGGATAATGGGAGACACTAATAGTCAAAATATCTTGCAAGCCAATGGAATTGAAGATGTATTCTCAGTATATTATCAGATCATAGATTAGCGGATATATGACAAATTTAAGCAGATATACTCTCTTAGGAATTGTCATACTCCTTACTTTTGCATGCAAAAAGGATCTAGCCCCTCTAAGTGGTTGTACTGATAATATTGCTCTAAACTATAACCCTAATGCAATAACTGACAATGGTAGTTGTATCTATTTTAGTACTACTACGTATACAATTCCAACCCCAAATGGTTTTCCAGAAATGAATATCCCAGAGAATAACCCTATGACAGTTGAGGGTGTCACTTTAGGAGAAAAGTTATTTAAAGACCCTATCCTTAGTGCTAATAATACTCAGGCATGTATTAGTTGTCATCAACAAAACAAATCGTTTTCTGACCCTAATCAATTTAGTACTGGAATTGACAACATCCAAGGAACAAGAAATGCATCTGCATTAATAAATATAGGATGGAATAGTCACCTGAATTGGGATGGTAGTTCCTTAACATTAGAAGCACAAGCATTTGAGCCCGTTACGAATCCAATTGAGATGCATGATACTTGGCCAAATGTTGAAAACAAACTAAATGAAAATGATGAATACAAACAGCTTTTCAAACAAGCCTTTAACATTGACTATATCGATTCCAATCATGTAGTTATGGCACTTGCTCAATTTGAAAGAACCCTTATTTCTGCAAATAGCAAGTTTGATAGATATATCCGTGGAGAGGATCAATTAACCTCCTCTGAATTGAGTGGGTATGCAATATTTAACTCTGAAAAAGGGGATTGTTTTCACTGCCATGGAACACAAATGTTCATGGATAATAGTTTCCATAATAATGGACTAGACACTGAACCATTCCTGGATATAGGCTTGGCAGAAGTTAGTAAAGAAGCTTCTGATAATGGAAAATTTAAAACCCCTACTTTACGAAATATTGAGTTTACTGCTCCCTATATGCATGATGGTAGATTTGCTAGTCTTGAGGAGGTCATTGAACATTATAACTCTGGAGGAAATTATTCTTCAACTATAGATCCATTAATGAAGAAGCTAGGAATTGGGCTGCAACTCACAAACCAAGAAAAACAAGATCTGATTGCTTTTCTGAAAACATTATCTGATAACAACTTTATTGGGAATTAGATAGAATGATGATCTCTAATAAAGTTCTAAAACCTATATTTGCGAGCTAATTCAAAATCTGAAAATGAAAAAAATCATTCTATTAGTATTCCTATTTAATAATTTAGATCCTGTATTTCCACAGGAAAACTACAAGAAGTGTAACACTACCCGATTAGTTAACCAAGAACTAAGAAGTAACCCCGCTTATTTAAAAGCAAGGAACAATAAAAAAGAATTAAATATTTCTAAATCCCAAAGAACAACTATCACCATACCAGTTGTTATACATGTTGTACACAGAAATTCTCATTCGAATATTGGGGTTGGAACAAACATATCAAATGCACAAATTGAAGATCAATTACGAATCTTAAATGAAGATTACAGCAAAACAAATCCTGAATTAGCCAGTACACCAAGAAATACTTTTATAAATTATTGGGGCAATCCTGATTTAAAATTTTGTCTAGCAAGCACTGATCCTAATGGAAATCCCACCAGTGGAATAACAAGAACTTCTACTGCCCAGATTAATTGGGATGCTGATGATGATAGTAATACTCCTTGCCATGAAGCAAATGGCATGAAAAGAACCTCATGTGGAGGGAAAGACGGTTGGGATCCTTCAAAATATCTAAATATCTGGGTATGTGACCTTACTAACTCCCAAGGAGGCGGAATCACTCTTGGATATGCATATCTCCCTGGTCTACTAGCAGATTTTAATTCCTCTAATGATTACAAGGATGGACTTGTAGTTGATTATAGATACTTTGGGACTACAGGTATAGCAGCTCCCTCATCAGACGGTAGAACTCCTACACATGAAATTGGACACTACTTGGGTCTTATGCATACCTTCTGTGAAGATGCTAATTCTCAAGGGAACCCCATTTGTTGTGATAATGATAATAATAACTGGGGAGGATATGTTACCGATACCCCAGCTAGTAAAGATATTTATTTTGGGTCTGTAACTTCAAATACAAATAATAATACTTGTAATGATTTATCTTATTCAAATATTTTCACTACAGATGTACTAGATATGGATGAGAATTTTATGTCATATGCTGCCAACACATGGATGTTCTCTGAAGGACAAGTAGATGTTATGCTCGAGACATTAGGGGCACCAGACTGGCAAGGAGGAAGATTAAATCTTACAAACTCAAATGTTTCTGTTAATTGCACTGGCATAATTAACTCTATAGATAACTCTGATACAGATATAAATCTAAGTGTCTATCCTAACCCTTCGAAAGGTAATTTATTCATAAATACTTATCAAGAAATTATTAGCATCTCAATTTATAATATTGTTGGTAAAGAAGTAACCTCGGGCACTAGAGCTAATAAGAAACAACTAGATCTAAATTTATTTAATAATGGAGTATACTTTATTAATATTAGTACAGATCAGGGTGTAATCACTAAAAAAATCATTCTCTCAAGATAATGCTTAACACATCATTAACTACTGATTCTGTTGCCATTGATTTACAGCCAATTGTCTCAAAAATAATTAATGAGGAAAGAATCAATCAAGAGGAAGGCCTCTTACTTTACAATCAGGCCTCCATCCCATTATTAGGCAGTCTAGCAAATGCTATAAGGGAGAAAAAAAATGGCAACAATACATTCTTCAATAAGAATATCCATATTGAACCAACAAATATATGTGTATTTGACTGTAAATTCTGCTCATATTCCAGAAAATTAAGTAAAAAGGTAGAAGCTTGGGAATACACTATTGATGAAATGATTGAGAAACTAAAAACTTATAAAGAAAAAGATATTACAGAAGTACATTTAGTTGGTGGAGTCCATCCTAAAATGGGTCTCCATTATTTTATTGAACTCATCAAAAAAATAAAGAAAATACGCCCTGATATACATATAAAAGCATTTACTGCTGTTGAACTTGAGTATATGTGCAGGAAGGCAAAAGTAACCTATGAAGAAGGTTTAAAGATGCTAAAGAATGCTGGACAAGATTCGTTGCCTGGAGGAGGCGCAGAGATATTTGATGAAGATATCCGAAATGAAATTTGTGCTGATAAATGCAATAGTGAAACATGGTTAGAAATTCACGAGACTGCACATAAATTAAAAATGCCTTCTAACGCAACAATGCTCTATGGACATATTGAGAAACCTATACATATAATTGATCATTTAGATAGATTAAGACAATTACAAGATAAAACCTGCGGATTCAATACTTTCATCCCTCTAAAGTATAGAAACGGAAACAATCAAATGTCACATATTAATGAAGGAAGTTTAGTTAATGATATTAAATTATATGCATTTGCAAGAATCTACCTAGACAACTTCAAGCATTTAAAAGCATACTGGCCAATGATTGGCAAAAAAACAACCCAAAACTTATTGGCCTTTGGCGTAGATGATATTGATGGGACAATTGATGATACTACAAAGATATATTCTATGGCAGGAGTGGAGGATCAAAATCCTACTATGAGCACAGAAGAAATTATCAAATTAGTTAAAGATGTGGGCAGGACTCCTATTCAAAGAGACACCCTTTATAATACAATTAGAAAATATTAAAGTGACTGATGGATAGCATACTTGCGCCATTTCTTAATAAGCTGATCCATATCCTCTTCCAATTCAGAATCAAAAAATATATATTTTTTGGTAGTAGGATGTATAAATCCTAAAGATTTTGCGTGTAGTGCCTGTCTTGCGCATATTTTAAAACAATTCTGTATAAACTGCTTATATTTTGTGAATGTAGTACCTTTCAAGATTACATCCCCACCATAATCTTCATCATTAAAGAGTGGATGACCAATATACTTGAAATGAGCCCTAATCTGATGGGTCCTACCAGTTTCTAACTTACATTCAATTAATGTAGTATAGCCAAATCTTTCTAAGACTGTATAATGTGAGACAGCATGCTTACCGTATTCCCCATCTGGAAAAACATCCATAATTTTCCTATTTTTCAAATTCCTACCAATGTTACCTGTTATTGTACCCTTATCATCCTTTACATCACCCCAAACCAAAGCAACATACTTTCTATCTAAATCTCTATCAGCAAACTTCTTAGCCAAATCAGTCATTGCCCTCTCATTCTTGGCAATTACAAGTATTCCTGAGGTATTCTTATCTATTCTGTGAACTAATCCTGGTCGATCCTCCTCTCCCATATTAGGCAAATTATTTACATGAAAAGCTACAGCATTAACTAAAGTGCCATCAGAATTGCCATAACCAGGATGCACAACCATGCCAGCTGCTTTATTTACAATAAGTAGATCATCATCCTCATAAACAATATTTAAAGGGATATCTTGCGGAATTAACTCATTTCTCTCATTAGGATAATCTAACACTACAGTAACTACATCCTCTCCTTTCACCTTGTAATTTGCCTTCACAGTTTTGTCATTTACCCTAACATTTCCAGCTTTTATCGAATTTTGGATTTTATTTCTTGTAGTAAATTCTACAAAATTTAACAAGAAACGATCTACTCTTAAAGGATTTTGACCTTTCTCAGCAATAAATTTATAATGTTCAAATTCTTGCTTAGCAACCATTATCGTACAATAATTTTTTGACACTCTTTTCCCTCGTCGTTTAATAACTCTACAAAATATACCCCTGAGGACAGATCATTAACATCTATGTTGGCAACACCCGAATTTACATTAATTCTCTTCAAAAGAACACCTTGCAAAGAGTAAATCGAAATAATACTATTTAAGGAAGATGTTACAATAGACAACTCTGAAAAGACTGGATTTGGATAAACTTGAAATCCAACACTAATATCTATGACACTTGATACAATTTCATTCATACTTAAGATAGGTCGAATCATCCAACTACCAGGATATGATGACATAGTCCATCCGGCACCTGCATCATACAACATATAATTATTAGCTTCATTATTTTTATCTAAACCAATATTTAATAAGTCATCTGTTATCTGCTTCCAGCCCACATAGAAGGCTCCTACAATCTTAAATGGTTGATCAATATAATAAGTATGATAAGCCATATTTTCAGTATGAACCGGGAAGACGGTCTGTGTGTGCAGTATATCACCAGGCAAACCATTAATTTTATCCCATATCGTTAAGTTAAAAGGAATATGACTAACAGAATCTAACATCTGTGGGAAGTACATCTGAACTGCTCGCAAAGTGTCAGGTCGGTTTAAGCTAAACTCATAAGCTAACCTTGCACCATTTACATTAATCCCATAAGCTGATTCAGCTATCCCATCATCATAAGCAAAATGGGAATAGAAATTCTGATTATGATATATCGTGTCATTTAACTTATTATCAGATGAAGCTGTGCCAATAATATTCTGAATAACAAAAGTAGCAGTATCAGATTGAAAAGAATTAAATACATTACTCTCAATATTAATTGGAGGATCTGAGAATGAGAAATTACCTATCGTATCATAACTTAACACAGAGACATTCCGACTAACACCAATTAATGGATAATGAAAAATCTGATTGTCATTCTCAAAAACATTATATTGATAATCAACATTAGTACTAGCATCATTATTTCTCAGCTTTATATCAATGGAGTCTTTTAATTCAGACACCTCATTGTTTAAAAAATGTGTCCAAGGCATCTCAAAATATCTATTTAGAAATGATGGAGAACTATATACAAATGCAACATCATTTAACTGACTTGTATCTGTAGCACTTAACAACTCATCTAATTTCACATAATCAAGATGCCAATGATCAAAATTACCGGAAATAGTAGCATAATTTCTAAACCTAAATTGAAAAGAATCATGTAGAAATTTAGGCTCATCAATCACTGCGACAACCTTTGTAAATTCTTGCAATACTGTATCATCTGATGACCAGACTTGCTCCCATCCTAAAGTATCATTAAAGAATTCTAAAACAAGTTTATCTTGTATTTCCGGTGCATCTCCTATTCCTTTTGCCTGATAATAGAACATCAAATACACAGAGTTTGAACCTGACAAATCTATTTCTTTGGATAAAAGAGTATCAGAGGGATCTGTAGTATTCGAAGGATTAAAGTCTCTTGCTAAACCAGATCTATCTAGACCATCAAATGTAGCGACACCAATTGTTGGCGGATTTAAAGGATAACTTCTATTCACAAATACACTACTTTGCTCCCATAAATCAATGCTAGCTATTGATCTGTCATACGAGAAATCATCAAAAAACGGGAGGCCTAAAACAGACTTGTTGATATCCTTAGTAAATTTAGTTTCAGATAATATCGGATTTGATATAAGATTAGAAACAACCTCCTGAGCACTCAATAAAGTAAAAGAGAAAACAAAACATAAGAAGAAATATTTTTTCATAATTAAGGGTCCTTTTCTAGTAACTTAAAATATAAATCTATCGAAGAACCTATACTTATTTCTTTACTCTCAGTGGTGTTAGGGTATTGCTTATAAATAACTGCCAAATTTGAATCCAAAACCTCATTGGTGAAATACTCTAGACCAACATTTAAAGAAGTAGACTTCAGTACAATATTTGCCTCCACTCTTGATAGTCCTATAAGATTAGGGATTTTAACTTTCTCATTACTAAGCCCTTTTCCAACCACTAAATCAATAGTAGTCCCATGATATAACTCTTGCCCAATTTCAATCTCAATTCCATTTACCTTAAAAGCAAGCACCTTATTTGTTGCGATATCAGATCGATATTCTAATTTTCCAACCTCTAAACCATTCTTTTGAAGTTTACTAACAGCCTGCCGTAATGTCAAATCAAAGACATCAGGAAAATCAACCTTCCTAACCTTTAACGAGTTAATTGTTAAATAAATCTTTCGATTCTTCTTTACATCAGTATCTGGCAAGGGGTCCTGAGCAACTACCACTCCTTTATGCTCCGACTTATAGAATACAGAATCAATTATCTCATATCTTAATGTATGAGAAACTACTAAAGAATCTAAACTCGTAATATGAATACCATTAAAGTCAGGCACCTTGATAAAATCATTATGATTTGTATAAATATCTAACCATTTTAACCAAACAACAAATAACAGAAAGAGAGTCATTGCTGCAAAAAGCAGATTCTTAACTAAACTTCTATCTTTGATGATCTTAAACATTATTACTAATTATAACGGTTTACAAATATAAAAATTATGAACTTACAGTATTGAATAAACAATAAAAATAGTTTAGGTTTGTTTTTAAAAATAGAATGGAAAATATAGCAATTTTAACTGGAGGAGATTCAGCAGAGTATAACATATCCTTATTGAGTGCTAATACTGTTTTAAAGCATTTAAATAATACTAAATACAATGGTGTTATTGTACATCTACAAGAAGGTGAATACAAAGTTGGGGAGCAAAAGATAAACACTGCAGAATTCACATACATCAAAGATAATACCACAATTAGATTTGATAAAATATTTATGGCATTACATGGCCCTCCAGCTGAAAATGGATTAATCCAAGATTATCTTGATAAAATTAATTTACCATATACATCTTGTAATGCTAAAGTCTCAGCCCTGACATTTAACAAATTTGAATGCAATAAAACACTACATAGATTTGGTTTTAGATGCATAAAATCTATTTTAGTTGATTCATCTGAAAAGATCCCAGAAGATGAAATTCTTAAGAAAATAGGTTTTCCTTGTTTTGTAAAACCAAATGGCTCTGGTTCAAGTTACGGCATCTCTAAAGTTAAACAGATAGAGGAGTTAACGCAAGCTATTAAAGAGGCCTTAGATCATGACAACAAGGTTATTATTGAAAGCTTTATTAAAGGAATAGAAGTAAGTTGTGGAGTATACTTTGATGGGGATCAAGTAAAATCATTACCTATCACGGAAATCGTGAGTGATAATGAGTTCTTTGACTATGAAGCAAAATATAAAGGAAAATCCCAAGAGATAACACCTGCTAGAATTAGTAATCAACTAACCTTAGAAATACAGGCAACTACAATTAATATCTATAAAAAGATGAAACTATCTGGAATCTGCAGAGTTGATTTTATTATTAAGGATAACAAGCCATATATCATTGAGATAAATACAATACCAGGATTCTCTGAAGAAAGCATAATTCCAAAACAGTTAAAAGTCGCTAACATTAGTTTGTCAGCAATTTTTGATTTATGTCTGAACAACATTAATTAAAATAATATATTTGTATTTAGATCTATACCAACACTATGAGTGAAAAAACAAATGATGAAAAGTTAAGAATTCTACAAGAAAGATTAGCCCAAATTAAAGAAAAGAGAGAGAACACTGTAACTCCAAAACAACCACAAGAGGAATCAAACGAAGCTACTACTGAGGAACATAACTTGCCTCAGCAAACAAATACTCTAAATTCATTCAAATGGTTAAAATATATTGCTATTATTGGAATCTGTGTATATGGCATCTTTTATGCTTACAATAGTATTAATCTCAATACAATAGAATCAGAAGAAACTAATATCACTAAGGCAGATGCGATAGAAGCTCCTTTAAAGTATGATCTAGAATTGACAGGAGATAATATTGTAATTATAGGCACATTTGAAACTAAAGACTCAGCAAAAGTTACAGTGAATAATCTAAATATCAAAGGGTTCAAAGCTGATTATTTCTATCTTCCAAATAAATCAAATAGTACTAAAGAAGTTTATAAAGTATTTATTGGACCCTATGAGAATAAAGAGGAAACCAACCAATGGCTAGAAAACATTGAATCTGAATTTAATATTATAACCCTTTAGAAAACTACTTAGCGTAACTAGTAGCTCTTGTTTCTCTGATAACCGTAACCTTTACTTGGCCTGGGTAGGTCATCTCGTTTTGGATTTTGTCAGAAATCTCAAAAGCTAATTTTGAAGCAACTTCATCACTAACCTTTTCACTCTCAACTACAACTCTCAGCTCCCTACCCGCTTGAATGGCATAAGATTGTAATACACCAGGATATGAGATTGCAGTCTCTTCTAATTTCTTAATTCTTTTGATATACTCATCAGTCATTGCTCTTCTTGCGCCAGGTCTAGCACCTGAAACACCATCACAAACCTGAACTAATGGTGATATTAAATTTGTCATTTCTACCTCATCATGATGGGCTCCAATTGCATTACAGACATCAGGTTTCTCACCATACTTTTCAGCTAATTGCATGCCAATGATAGCATGTGGAGTTTCAGCATCATCTGGAGACACTTTTCCTATATCGTGAAGTAACCCTGCTCTTTTAGCATACTGAGTATTTAAGCCAAGCTCAGCAGCCATAGTAGCACACATATTAGCGGTCTCACGAGAGTGTTGTAGTAAATTTTGCCCATACGATGAACGATAACGCATTCTACCAACCATTTTAATAAGTTCAGGGTGCAAACCATGTATCCCTAGGTCAATAGTTGTTTTCTTACCAATCTGAATAATCTCATCATTTATCTCATTTCTTGTCTTTTTCACAATCTCCTCAATCCTTGCAGGATGAATTCTTCCATCTGTAACTAATTTATGTAATGATAGACGAGCTACCTCCCTCCTAACAGAATCAAAACAGGAGAGCACAATTGCCCCGGGTGTATCATCAACTACAATGTCAACACCTGTAGCCGATTCAAGAGCTCTAATATTTCTCCCTTCTCTACCTATAATTCTGCCTTTTACTGCATCATTATCAATATTAAAAACTGAAACTGCATTCTCAACAGCCTCTTCAGTTGCAATTCTTTGAATAGTCTGAATAACAATTTTCTTAGCCTCCTGTTTTGCAGTGAGTTTTGCCTCTTCAATGGTAGTTTGGATAATTTCTAAAGCATCCGTCTTAGCTTTATCTTTTAACGATTCAACTAATTGCTTCTTTGCTTCATCAGCTGATAAATTAGCAACTTGCTCTAATAGATCAACATGCTTCTTATGTGACTTATCTAATTCGACTTGCTTCTTTTCTAAAACAGATTTCTGCATATCGATATCAGAAATCCGCTGTTTGAAACTAGTATCTTTCTTATTAACTTCTGCTAATTTTTGATTTAATGTATTCTCCTTCTGAGATATTCTCTGATTCGCATTATTTATATCGTTATTCTTTTTAGTAATATCTTTCTCATGTTCTGCTTTAAGCTCAATAAATTTCTCCTTTGCTTGTAAAAGCTTCTCTTTCCTAATTTGTTCCGCTTCCTTCTTCGCATCTTGAATAATCAAACTAGCCTTACTAGAATTAAGATTATTAATTAGCAAAAAAGCAGATCCACCTCCAATCACTAATCCAACTATACCTATTATTATCTCCATCATCATCTTATTTTAATTACTAAAAATCCCGTATTAATCATTGAAAAACTCCAGAAAAAAATGAATAGGGATGCTAAAATATTGCAAACTTCCACTGTCTCAATTGAGAACCCAAAGGGTTGAGGCCTGTTTTTAACATTTTAAGTCAAACCCCAATACTTTAAGTGTTGAGTTTAACAAAAATATTAATACGGGATAATATTATTTTAAAAGAACTATCTAAATGTTACTATCTAATATTGCTTCAATCTCATTCAACTTATCTGTCAAACCATCATCCTCAATAACATTCTTATTATTAACAGACTCAAATTTTGAAGCATATTCTATAAGACACATAGCAAGTAGATCTTGCTTATCCTTAATGGCGTAGTGCTCCTCATAGAACTTAATCCGACTTTCAATCTTCTTAACAGCATTCCTAATATATTCTTCCGAATTACGCTCAATCTTCATAGGGTAAATTCTATTAGCAATATGTAACTTAATTGATAATTTCTCTCCCAAATCTGATCTATTTATTTAATAATGCAATACATTTATCTATCTCCCGTACATACTCATTAATCTTTAATCTTGTTGATCTTACATCATCTTTATCTATATCAACTGACTTAGAGATATTCATGAGTTTTACTTTATCCTGCAATGCTACAATCTTCTTTTCTTGCTCTTGCAACTTTGCATTCAAAGCGTCATTATCTTCCTGTAAATCTGATTTTTCAAGCTGAAGTTGGCCAAGCTTTACAATCAATTTTCCGAGCTTAACCTCTATACTATTTATAATCGTTTTCACACTAAAATAATTGTTACAAACTTAAATATTTTAAATATAATAATACTACTTTTTTGGTGTTATATTTGCTGTCTTATTTAGACAACCGTAATTATAAGAGATTTAATGGCCTACCCAAAACTTTTGTTAATATTAAACATCTTCTTTGTAAGCGAATATGCTTTAGCTCAAAACTATACATCACCTTTTGACTTTAATATGCTGCTTTCTGGAACATTTGGAGAATTAAGAACCAATCATTTCCATGCTGGAATTGACATTAAAACAGAAGGTGTTGAAGGTCAAGAGGTAAGAGCTATAGCAGACGGATATATATCTAGAATTAAAGTATCTTCATGGGGATATGGTAAAGCAATTTACTTAACTCACCCACAAACAGGTCATACTTCTGTTTACGCACACTTACAAAAGTTCAGCCCAAAAATTAATGAGTTAGTAAGAAAAGAACATTACAAACAGGAAAGTTTTGAAATTAACTTCTTCCCAAACAAAGATGATTTAATAATCAAACAAGGTGAAATTATTGCACTCTCTGGAAATAGCGGAAGTAGTAATGGAGCACACTTACATTTTGAAATAAGAGATTCTAAAAGTGAGAAGCCAATAAACCCTCTACAATTTGATTTTAAAATTCAAGACAATATTAATCCAACTCTAAGAAAGCTTAAAATTTATGCTTTTGACACAACCCTAATTAATGGATATAATAAAAGTGAAATTTATACTATAAACAAAAACAACAATTCACATACAATTAATGAAATCCCTGAGATCAATGGTAGTTTTGCATTAGGCATATATACTTATGATAAATCAAATAATGCCTATAACAGAAATGGGGTTTACTCTATCAAACTATATATTGATAGTGCGATACACTACGAATTCAAAGCTGATCAGCTAGATTTCAGTACTACTAGATACATTAATGCTCATATGGACTATTGTGAAAAAAAAGAGAGTAAAACTAAATACCATAGGTGTTATAAACTTCCCCACAATAAACTAACTAACTACACAACACTTGTTAATGATGGAATTATAAACTTTAAGGATACACTGATTCACCGAATTGATATAGAGGTAAGTGATATCTATAACAATACTTCAATTGTAAGTTTTAATGTAAAATCAACAAATAATCCTTTCTTAAATAGATGCCCATTACCAAAAGATACTATTAATACACTTTTTAAATTTAATAAAGAAAACATATTTCTAAAGGATGATATAGAATTATATATGAAAGAGTACTCTTTATACGAATCAATGATGTTTCATTACAACACTACTGATTCAGTAAAAGGAGTCTTAGGTAAAGTACATCATATACATTATAATAATACTCCAGTACACAAATATTATTCACTAGGATTAAAATCCAATCTGCCAGACTCTTTGAAAGAGAAAACATATATTGCCACTACTGATCTGAAAGATAATTTCTGGCATATTGGTGGAGAATGGAGAGACAATCTCTTGCAAACTAAAACAAGAGAGTTTGGTGATTTCTGCATTGTTTCAGATACAATAAATCCTGAAATAAGAGGTGTAAATATATTTCCAGGGAAAAAATTCAATACACAAACAACAATCAAATTAACTATAAAGGACAAAGAGAGTGGAATAAAATCCTATAGAGGTGAAATTGACAATAAATGGATACTAATGGACTATGACCATAAGAAAAACCTACTTCGTTTTGATATACAGGAGAACCTAAGTAAAGGAGAGCATATATTTACTTTAAAGGTAATCGATAATGTAGGGAACACTACAAAGTATCAAGCTAAATTTACTTACTAACGAATATTCTTAAAAAAATCTTTAAAGTAATTACTTAATTGATTTCTAACATTAACATAGACTGCTAACTGCTCACTAGCACTTCCTTTTGCATCAGCAGGATCAATAAAACTGTGATGTATCATTTGTTTTGCTTTTGGATAAATAGGACAAATCTCTTTCGCATTATCGCAGACTGTAAATACATAATCAAAATCAATATCTGTATACTCATCTACATGATTTGAAAAATTTTTAGAAATATCAATACCTATCTGATTCATAGCTTTTACAGCAAAATGATTTACTGGTTCTGGTTTTGTTCCTGCACTATATATTTGGAAATTAGTCAGAGAACTAGATAGTAAACCATCAGCCATTTGAGAACGACAAGAATTACCTGTACACAAAATCAGAACTTTTTTCATTTTATAAGTTAAAAAGCCCGAACAGCTCTTATATTATCAGCAATAAACTTATGATTTTGATAATTAGGACCACTTCCATTAAATAACTTTTTCCAAGCTCTACCAGAATCATATTCAGTTGAAGACCAATAAGGGCCATTTGCAAAATTGGCTAAATTCACTCCTGAAAATATAATTAGACAAAAGAAAAGCGCACTAATTAGTAAGAAATTCCTAAGCATTTACTGGGAGTTTATAGCTTCATAATATAAGCCATGACATAATAGGATGATTTCTTAGCAGAAATAGTTTCAGAATTAGAAGTCCATTTACCATACTTTGCTGGATCTGGATATTTGCAATCACCAGCGCCATAGCCTACAATAAATTTTCCCGACAAATCAGGGGTTCCTTGTGTTCCATCACACAAAGAAAATCCTTCAGGAATTGTATTAATATCTCCTGCCCAGAAAATAATTGCTCCAACAGGAAGTCCAATTCCACTTTCCCCTCCTACACTTCTTGTAGCAGAATTTCCAGCTTGCAAAGCATAAGGCACACTCATAAATGCTGTTGTGCCCATGTCTACATATCCACTACCATAATCTACTTCTACTCTTAGGAAATGATTAGAGGATCCCCAATCAACTAGATCAAATGTTGATGAAGAACCAACAGAAGTGGATCGACCTTGACCTATAATAGCTGTAAATAAACCATAAGAATTAGTAATATCTTGATGAGTTTCTTGCCAACTTATATTTCCACTAGATATATCTGATATTATAGAGAGTCTTATATCTAGAGGATGATTTGTCAATTCATCACCAGTAGCATCTCTTGCTACAGCTTGATAATTAATACCCTGAGGTACGCTTTGAGCAAAAGTGATTGCACAAAATAGTATTCCTAATAATGTTAGTGACGTTTTTCGCATAATTTAGTTCTTATTTATTAAAATATATGTATCCTAATGAAGCATGCTAAACTAATAAAAAATATCAAAAAAAACCTGCTCCAGAGGGCAAACATAATAACTACTAATTTTTAGAGTTATTTACACAACATAATTCTATTTTTGCAATCAATGAACAAAGGGCTTTTAATTATATTATGCTTATTAATCTCTATTTTAGGGCATAGCCAAAGTATTAATGGATATATTACTGATGAGCACAACAAAAGTCTACCAGCTGTAAATATCTCAATATTAAACCAAAGTAGTGGCGTCTCTTCTAATTTGAGTGGAGAATACAATCTAGAAATCCCACCAAATAGATCTGTAGTAATTATTTACAGCTTTATTGGATTTCAAACAGAAAAGATAAGAGTTCCAATGCTTAAAAAAGGACAAAAATATACTCTAAATATTGAATTGAAAAAATCTTCTAAGCTACTTGAGGATGTAATAATAACTGACCAAAAAAGCAGGAAAGAGAGTTTTAGTAGAATAAAGCCTAAGCACGTAAGTGTCTTACCAGGAAATAGTGGAGGTATTGAGGCTATACTTAAAACCCTACCTGGGGTTAGCTCAGCAAATGAACTTAGCTCACAATATTCAGTTAGAGGAGGTAATTTTGATGAAAACTTAGTTTATGTTAATGGCATTGAGATTTACCGTCCATTTCTAGTGCGATCAGGACAACAGGAAGGATTAAGTTTTATAAATACAGATATGGTAGGCAGTATATTATTCTCAGCTGGAGGTTTTGATGCAAAATATGGAGATAAAATGTCATCTGTACTAGATATTACTTACAAAAGACCAAGAGAAAATGCTGCAAGTTTACAATTAAGTCTACTAGGTGGTTCTACACATTTTGAAGGCATAACTAAAAATGGCCGACTTTCCTATCTAATAGGTTTAAGACATAAAACAAGTCAATATTTACTTAACTCATTAGATACCGAAGCAGACTACATACCTAAATTTTCTGACATTCAGGCATTTATAAATTATGAATTAAATACTAATTGGCAAATTAATTTTCTTGGAAATATCAGTTCGAACGAATATAAGATGATTCCAAAAAATAGAGATACAGAATTTGGAACCATAAATGAAGCCTTAAAACTTACTATATATTTTGAAGGACAAGAAGTAGATAGATACGAGACTTATTTTGGAGCCCTTAGTACTAGTTATCAACCAAGCACTGAATTACAATTGCAATTTACAGCCTCCGCATTTAGAACATTTGAAGAAGAAAATTTTGATATACTAGGGGAATATTGGCTTTATCAGTTAGACAATAATCTAGGTTCAGATGATTTTGGGGATATAGCCTTTGACCGGGGTGTAGGGAAATACATCAATCACGCCAGAAATAACTTAAATGCAACGGTAACTAATTTTACACACAAAGGCAATTATAACAATAATGCATTAAAATTTGATTGGGGGATAAGAGTGCAAAAAGAAGAAATTGAGGATGAAATATCAGAATGGAATTTGATTGATTCTGCATTTTTTAATTTTCCTCATCCCGATGACAACATTGGTGGCAATGGTGATCCAAATCAACAAATTGTTATGAATGAACTTTTAAAAACTCAAATCAATCTATCTTCCTATAGGAATTCAGGATATATGCAAGTCTCTAAAGATATAGGAAACCTTACAATTAATGGAGGCACTAGAGGAAGCTATTGGTCTTATAACGAAGAAGTACTAATGAGTCCAAGAATATCCTTAGCGTATGCCCCAATTTGGAAAAATGATATTGTTTTACGTGCTGCAAGTGGTATCTACTATCAGTCCCCATTCTACAAAGAATTGAGAACACCTTCAGGAACGCTAAATCAGAGTGTAAAAGCCCAAAAATCTACTCACTATGTATTAGGTGCCGATTATCTATTTTACAGCTGGGGAAGACCATTTAAATGGGTCACCGAATTATATTATAAGGATTTAGAGAATCTCATACCTTATAAAGTAGATAATGTCCGTATCCAGTACTTATCCGATGATCTGTCAAATGGCTATGCTAGTGGTATTGACATGAAAATAAATGGAGAGTTTGTAAGTGGTGTAGAAAGCTGGGCAAGTTTATCAGTTATGAAAACAGAAGAAGATATTATAGGTGATTTTATCACCAATGATGATGGCAGTACGACTGAAGCTGGATATATACCAAGACCTACTGATCAAAGAGTCAATTTTTCTATGTTCTTTCAAGATTACATTCCAGGTAATCCAAATTATAAAATGCACTTAAATCTGTTGTACGGGACCGGACTTTCATTTGGACCACCAAAAGGAGAAAAATATGAGGACATTCTAAGAATACCTGATTACAGAAGAGTAGATATTGGCTTCTCTACTGTAATAAAGGCAGAAAATAAAAGAAGTAAACTAAAGTGGCTAAATGCTTTTAATAGTATTTGGCTTAGTGCAGAAGTATTCAATCTATTAGATATTAATAATACGGTCTCTTATCTATGGGTGGCTGATATCTCTGGAAGACAATATGCCGTTCCAAATTACCTGACCTCTAGACAGATTAACACCAAGCTAATACTTACTTTTTGATAGTTGAATTTAAATTCTATAACCTAAATTCTTGCCTATTTATTCAATTTCCCCGCTAACGAATTATTATAAATTTCTTTATATTCATCAATCTTGCCAAAATCTTTGTTGTCAATAGCGATTCTACCTTTAGTAACATGACCTAATAATATAAATGGAGTCTTGCAGTCATTTAATACATCTAAGAATGCATCTTCACCAGTCTCAGTTACCGACACTACCACCCTAGATGGGGCTTCTCCAAATAAGAAAGCATCTTCTCTTACTTCTGAAGAACTTACAATCTCAAAACCTAAATCATTTGTAAATGAGCTTTCTAATAATGATATAAACAACCCTCCATCAGCAACATCATGTGCTGACTCAATAACTCCTGCTCTAATTAATTTTGTAATTGTTTGTTGCGCATCATATTCAGCATCTAAATCAAACTTAGGAACTGAAGACTCTTTTACGCCGTGGTAAGAGGCTAAATATTCTGAGCTAGAGATATCATTTTGGCCCCTCCCAATCATATAAATTAAATCTGACTTTCCTTTAAATGCTAATGAGGTTATGTGTTTTTTATTTTCAATAATACCTAACATACCAATAGTAGGAGTTGGAAAGACAGGAACCTCTACGCCATCAACTGCCGATTGATTATAGAATGAAACATTACCACCAGTAACTGGGGTGCTAAACTTTTTACAAGCTTTACTCATCCCTTTAACAGCCCCAACAAACTGCCAATACACTTCTGGGTTATAAGGGTTTCCAAAATTTAAACAATTAGTAATAGCCAATGGAATCCCTCCTGAACAAACAATATTACGTGCAGACTCTGCTACTGCCATTGCACAACCCTCCTCTGGATCAGCATTAACCATCCTTGCATTACAATCAACAGTCATTGCAAGAGCCTTATTGGTTTCTTTTAAGTTAACGATTCCAGCATCTGTAGGATAATTAGTACTCATGTTGATTGTTCCAACCATAGAATCATACTGCTCATACACCCATCTCTTTGATGCAATATTTTCATGACCAGTTATAAACTTAGCTACCGCGACCAAATCTATAGGCTGTTCAATGCTATCAATATTAAAATTTTTCCATTCTTGATAATAAGCAGGTTCGCTCCATTCTCTGTTATAAACCGGCGCTCCTCCTCCTAATACTAAATCATGACAGGGTACATCACCAACTAACTCACCATGCATAAAGTACCTTACTCTGTCCCCTTTAGTGACCACTCCTATTTCTTCACAAGATAGATCCCATTTATCAAAAATAGCATTTACAATATCTTCTTTACCTTTATGCACAACAACTAGCATTCTTTCTTGTGATTCTGACAATAAAATTTCCCAATCCTTCATACCTGCTTGTCTAGTTGGGACTTTATCAAGCCATAAATCCATGCCATGTTCCCCTGCGGCCGACATTTCATTAGATGAGCAGGTAATACCTGCAGCTCCCATATCTTGCATTCCAACTACTGCATCAGTCATTCCTAGCTCTAAAGTAGCTTCTAACAATAATTTTTCTTGGAAAGGATCTCCAACTTGTACTGCTGGCAGGTCATTTACTGAATCTTCAGATATATCTTTTGATGCAAATGAGGCGCCATGGATTCCATCTTTACCAGTTCTTGACCCTACTATAAAAACAGGATTTCCTACTCCTGATGAAGTCGCTGAAATCATATTTCCTTTTTTCATAATGCCTGCTGAGAAAGCATTTACTAAAGGATTCGTATTATAACAATCATCAAAAAAAACCTCGCCACCAACAATGGGAATTCCAAATGCATTACCATAATCACCAATGCCTTTAGTTACACCCTTAACTAACCATTTTGTTTTCTCCAGATTAATATTACCAAATCTCAATGAATTAAGTTGTGCTACAGGCCTGGCTCCCATTGTGAAAATATCTCTATTAATACCTCCAACACCTGTAGCTGCCCCTTGATAAGGTTCTAATGCTGAAGGGTGATTGTGAGATTCTATCTTAAAACAACAAGCTAAACCATCTCCAATATCAACAAGACCTGCATTCTCTTGTCCTGCTTCAACTAACATGTGAGGACCTTCCTTAGGTAAAGTCTTTAACCAAACAATAGAATTTTTATACGAACAATGCTCTGACCACATTACACCAAAAACACTTAACTCAGTAAAGTTAGGTGTTCTTCCTAAAATATCTTTTATCTTATTGAATTCTTCTGGCCTCAAACCCATCTCTTGAGCTTGTTCAAGAGTGGCTAAAGTGAGTGTTGCTTGTGATGACATATTATTCATTTATTTTAGACGTAAAAATAGTCTTTTAAAAAGCAAAACAATTGTCAAAAAAAGAATAAGTTTATTCTTTTTTAACATTTTTTCAAGATATTATATTATATAATTCTAGGATTGTAATTCTTAGGTATTTTTCCTTTAATATCTTTAAACTGATTTTGAATAAAACTCATGTCCTTATCAATATCACCAGTAGTAGTAAGTGAATTAATGATCCCTATCTTTCTATTGTCAAAATCCATAGCTAAAAGTAAGATAGGAACCTTTGCTTTATGAGCAATATAATAAAAACCTGTTTTCCATTTTTCCACCCTTGATCTTGTTCCCTCTGGAGCAATCCCTAATATAAATCTATCAGAACTATTAAACCTTTTTACAATCTGATCAACTAAATCATTCTTTGAATCACGATAAACAGGTATGCCCCCATTCCATCTAAATAAAGTTCCAATAACTGGAACAAAATACGAGCTCTTAATAAGATATTTAGCTTGAATTCCACTAATATAGCCATAACAACTGCCTATGAAAAAATCCCAATTAGAGGTATGTGGTGCAGCTATAACTATGCATTTTTTAGGGTAATCAAAAGTACCTATTGATTCCCAACCAATCAGCCAAAAGATAATTCTTGAGAAAATTTTCCTCATCATTTAATTTTTTAACAAAGAAACAATTTTAATAAGCATCAGTGTATATATAAGTAAAAATTATAAATTTGCCACACTAAACAACGTTAGAACATGAAAGCAAAAACTATTGCCCTTATCTTAATTCCTTTAAATCTTATTCTATTCTATTTTGTATACAACAGTATCAATAGTCAAGTTAAATTCAATGAAGAGGCAGGAATCAGGATTACTGAAAATGTTCAAAAACTTAAAGATCTAAGGCAGTTACAAGTAAAATACAAGCAAACTAAAGGAGCGTTTGCTGACAATTTTGACAACTTAATTTATTTCTTAGAGAATGATTCAATGCCTATCATAAAAGCAACTGGAGAGACTCCTGACTCTCTCATTAATGGTGTGCAAATGTCGGACGAATTAGCACTAGAACTAGGACTAATCGCTAGAGACACTGCTTATGTATCAGCAAAAGAGACCGTATTTGACGCCACTTATATGAATAATAGAAAAAATGATTTCCCCCTAAATATAGATAAGCTCAAAACTATACCTTATTCTAATTCTACATACAACATAGATGCCGGACAAGTTGAAAAAGGGAATGTGATTGTTCAAGTATTTGAAATCTCTACTGATTATAGAACTGTATTTACAGGATTAGATGCTGAAAATAAAAGTTATGACTTAGATGCGCTTCTAAAAGTAGGATCTATGACAGAAGCATCTTTAAATGGAAACTGGAAAAGCGAATAATATACAAGCTAGCACATTTAATATTGCACATTATGAGCAATATCACCTTGCAGTTGAAATTGGATTGAGACACCTTTCATACTGCATAATTAACAATAAGACATATAATGTAGAATATCTCAATAAATTTATTATTGAGAATGATTGTTTTGATCTAATAAATGAAGATGAAATTATAAAACTAGACTTTGCATCTTCTTCAGTTGTATTCACTGATTTACCTAGCACTCTAATCCCAGATGAATTATTTGACAAAGAAAATTCAAAAAAAATTCTTGAACTAACAAGTAATGTTTATGATCTCATAAGATCAGATCTATTATCGGACATCAATACACATCTTATATATACAATACCAGATCTTATAAATGATATTGCATTTACATTTTTCCCAAATGCAAAACAGAAAGCACAACAGTCACTTCTTATTGAGCAATTTATTAAACTTGATGAAAATAAAAATAATGCCTACATTTATATAGGTGAAAATAGCCTGAATATTACTGCATTTAAAAATGGGAAATTACTACTCAATAATTCATTTGATTTTGAAACCAAAGAAGATATACTATACTACACTCTATTTGCTTTTGAACAGTTAAAACTAAATACCGAGACTGTAAGTACAAGACTATATGGAGAGATCATCAAAGGCGATGAAAAACATCAGCTATTATATGAGTATATTCGAAATATTAAATTCGGTTCAAGGCCACATCATTTAAATTTCTCGTCAGAATTTAATAAACTCCCAGAACATCAATTTTATGGACTATTTAGTCAATACATATGAGAATTGTAGCAGGGACACATAAAGGCAGAAAAATAAAACCACCAAATAATTTAAATGTAAGACCAACTACAGATAGAGCAAAAGAAGCTCTCTTAAACATTATTAATAACAGATACTTATTTGAGAAAAAAACTATGCTCGATCTATTCTCTGGAACAGGAAACATCTCTCTTGAATTTGCATCAAGAGGTGTAGAGAATGTAGTGGCAGTAGATCATAATAGTAAATGTATTGAATTTATCACTACTACAGCAAAAGAATTTGGATTTGATATCTCCACTGTGATATCTGATGGATTCAAGTATGCTCAGAATTGCAAAAAACAATTTGATTTTATTTTTATAGACCCCCCTTATAATTATAATTATTACCAAGAAATAAAAGAGATGATTATTAAGAAAAATCTCGTCAAGAAAAATGGGCTGCTAATTATAGAACACAACAAAGAGACTGTATTTGGTGATGATGTTGAAGTTAGGAAATATGGAGCAGTCCATTTTAGTATTTTTACATTTTAAATCATTATTTTTGAAACATGACAAGAATTGCAGTCTTTCCTGGATCGTTTTCCCCTTTCACAATAGGACATCAATCGATAATTGACAGGGCTCTGTCTCTTTTTGACAAGATCATCATTGGTATTGGCATCAATTCAGAGAAAAACCAATACTTTTCGATAGAAGAACGCATGCAATGGATAAAAGATGTTTATGCTAACAATCCTAAAGTTATAGTGAAATTTTATGAAGGACTAACAGTAGATTTCTGCAAAAAAGAGAATGCAGAATTCATCATTAGGGGGATTAGAGATTCTCGAGATTTTAAATTTGAAAAGAATATTGCACAAACAAATCATGATCTCGACAGCAACATAGAGACTATATTCCTTATCACTCCTCCAGAGATCTCTCACATCTCATCAACTATAATCCGTGATATTATAAAAAATGGCGGAGATGTAAGCAAATTTATACCGAAACAAATTAATCTCTAAAAACAAAATAAACGTGAAACCCAAAGAAGGCCTAACTATCTTACTAATAATACTATCAGGAGTCTATTTTTCGATCAATAAGAAGACAATAAAAGAAACTAAAGTAACAATAGCCGGTAAAATTACCAACCCAAGAGGAGAGTCAGTAAGTTTTATCAACCAAGACACCTCTTACTCTACAACTACAAATAAAAACGGGGCTTTTACTATATCTTTTGATTTGGATTCAGCCACCTACCTAAGATTCGAACATGGGCCTGAGGGAACTACTATGTATGTAAATCCTGGAGACAAGATAGATCTTACAATTGACACTGAATCATTTGATGAAACTATTAAATATAGAGGAAGTCCATCTTCTTCTTTCTTAGCTAAAAAATATCTTATAGAAGAAGGAAGTGATTACTTAGGAGAAGTATACTACATGAGTAGCACACAGGAATATAAAACTTATTTGGAGAGCATCAAGAACTCTATTATTGATGAGTTCGGCGACGTCAATGACAGTAAATTTATCAATAGTGAAGTTGCTAATATTGATAGAGACATTGAGTATTTTATTGGAAGGCAAGAAAAGTTATCTCAGTACTCAAATGATGTAAGAAGTTATATGTGGGAAACAAGTGAAATATCCAGAGCATTTAATTTCTACGCGGCTCTTGACTCACTAAATACCACAGATTTTAAATCCATGACAGAACAATATACTCAAGCCTATCAATCATCATTAAATAGAGTCACCAATGAAGAATTCTTAGCAACAGCTAAAGAAGGGATTACAAAGACAACTAATCGTTGGGTAGAAATGAAAACTGCCGTTGATAACATGCCAAAAGAAGGTCAGCCGGCAATTAACTTTAATTATCCTGACATAGATGGCAATAACGTATCTCTCTCCAATCTTAAAGGAAAGCTAGTATACGTTGATGTCTGGGCTACTTGGTGTGGACCTTGCAGGGCTGAGATCCCTTATTTGCAAAAATTAGAAGTAGATTATCATGAAAGAGATGTCACCTTTTTGAGCGTCTCAGTTGATCAAGATAAAGAAGCTTGGAGAAAAATGGTAGCAGATGAAGAGTTAGGAGGAATACAATTATGGGCTGATGGATGGAGTAAAATCACTAAAGATTATGCTATCTTCGGGATCCCAAGATTTATGCTCTTTGATACTAAAGGAAATATAATCTCAACTAATGCTCCAAGACCTTCTTCTGATTCTATTAGAGAATTATTAGATGCTAACCTGTAGACAAAAACTCAAGTAACTTCTTAACTGCCTTCCCTCTGTGACTAATGAGGCCTTTTTCTTGCTTTGTCATTTCAGCAAAAGTTTTATCAAAGGTATGTGGGATAAAAATTGGATCGTAACCAAAACCTTCTGCACCACATCTTATATTCGTAATATCCCCCTTGCATTCCCCTTGAAATAAATTCTCTACTCCATCGATAATAAGTGCAATTACAGTCTTAAAATTTGCAGTTCTATTCTGTGTCCCATGTAATTTATCAAGAACCTTTTGCATATTATCTTTGGCATTACAATGTTCACCTGCATATCTAGCAGAGTACACCCCAGGCTCTCCACCTAAAGCATCAATTTCTAAACCAGTATCATCAGAAAAACAATTAAACCCATAATTCTCAAAAACATATCTTGCTTTTTGTAACGCATTTCCCTCTAGAGTAGGATGTGTTTCAGGTAATTCTTCTTTACAATTAATATCTTTCAGGCCTAAGATCTCAATTCCAGAAGGGAGCAAAGCTCTAATCTCTGATAACTTATTTAAATTATTAGTTGCAAAGACGATCTGCATTTACTTGTGATGATAAGGTTCGTTATTAAGTATTGTATATCCTCGATAAATTTGTTCTACAAGAAACAAACGCACCATCTGATGAGAGAAAGTCATATTTGATAGAGATAATTTTTCATCTCCTCGAATATATATCTCCTCAGAGAAACCATAGGCACCTCCAACAACAAAAACTAATCGTTTCTTACCACTTAGCATCCATCCTTGCAACTTTTGCGAAAATTTAAGAGACGTAAAACCCTTTCCTTTCTCATCTAGAAGCACCAAATAATCAGAAGAATGTAATGTATTTAATATTGATTTCCCCTCTTTCTTTATCAACTCAACATTTGAAATATTCTTAGCTTTCTTAATATTTGGGATCTCCAATATCTCAAACCCAATATAATGTTGTAATCTTTTTTGATATTCAGATATCCCATCAATCAGATACTGTTTGCTTGTCTTGCCAACAACAAGTAATACGATCTTCATTTTTTGTATTTTTGGCAATATTAAGAATTTATAACTTCATGATAAAAAAAGAACTTCATAACTTTATTAAAAATGCCATAATTGAAGATCTTGGTGACGGGGATCATTCTTCAAGAGGAAGTGTCCAAGAAAACACCAAAAACAAAGCAAAATTATTAATAAAAGAGAGCGGAGTTATTGCTGGAATAGAACTAGCAATAATGATCTTTAAAGAAATTGATAACACTCTAAAAGTTACTCAAACCCTAAATGATGGAGATAAGGTGAAATTTGGTGATATTGCTTTTATAGTTGAAGGGAATTGTATATCAATCTTAACAGCAGAACGTTTAGTGCTTAATTGCATGCAACATATGAGTGCAATTGCCACTAAAACTAACTACTTAAATTCTTTAATTACTGATACAAAATGTAAATTATTAGACACACGGAAAACTACACCCCTTAATAGGATTATCGAAAAATGGGCAGTCAGAATTGGAGGAGGAATTAATCATAGATCTGGACTCTATGATATGATCATGATTAAAGACAATCATATTGATTTTGGAGGAGGGATTGCTCAGGCAATTAGTAAAACAAAGAAGTACCTATCTAAAAAAGAAAAAGATCTAGATATTATTGTTGAAGCAAGAAATATTGATGAAGTAAACCAAATTCTAAAAGAAACAGAAGTGAAACGAATCCTACTTGATAACTTTGACTATAAAACAACTAAAAAAGCAGTTGCAATAATTGGCAGTAAATGTGAAATTGAATCAAGTGGAGGAATCAATGAAGAAACTATTGTAGAATATGCGAAATGTGGAGTAGATTTTATTTCTGTTGGAGCACTTACTCATTCTGTTCCTAATTTTGATCTAAGTTTAAAAGCTATTTAATGTTTGATGCCCTTATAAATTCTACCAAAAGAATAAAACCAGTCGGTTTTGCTGGACTTAGCCTCTATGATGTTACTATCTTTTTCTGGAAAGGTTTAATGGAGGGGGGTATTACTACAAGGGCATCGTCACTAGCTTTTAACTTCTTCCTAGCATTCTTCCCATCAATAATTGTGTTTTTCACTCTTATACCCTACATACCTATTAATGGCATTCAAGAAACTTTAATGGAGTTGCTAACTGTGGTCTTACCACCATCAACAAATGAAATTACTTTTAACACACTTGATGATATAATTAACAACCCAAGAAGCGGGCTTCTTTCTATTGGTTTTATATTAGCACTCTACTTCTCTACAAATGGCGTCAACTCACTTATTGAAGCTTTTAACACCTCTTACCACATTAGAGAAACACGTCCAATCATTCAGCAGAGAATTTTATCTCTTGGGCTAACTTTAGTACTTTCCTCTATTCTGATCATTGCTATGGCACTAATCATATTTGGAAAATCTGCAGTAAACTACCTAACAGAATATCAACTTATAACACAAAATGCTGGAAAATTAATTCTATACGGAAAGTGGTCTGTAATACTACTCATTCTATTAATTGGGATTTCTATTCTGTTTCATTTAGGGCCATCAATCAAAAGCAGATGGAAACTCTTTACACCAGGCTCCATATCCGCTACTCTAGGAATCATAATTACATCAATTGGTTTTAATTATTATATAAATCATTTCTCACAATACAATAAGGTTTACGGATCTATTGGTACTCTTATGATTATTTTAATATGGATGTACTTTAACTCTATAATTCTACTAACTGGGTTTGAACTTAATGCCAGCATCTCTAATGCAAAAGAAAAAGAAAAGGAAGAAGAATTAGAATAGGAATTGTAAATTAGCGAATCAAAATTAAATCTATGAAAAAAACTTTACTTATTGCTACACTTATAGCTAGTACCTTTACCTCTGCTCAAGACTCATTAATCACCTCCGTTAATGAGGATCCGTACGTAAAAAAAGGAAACTACAATCCTTTATCGCCACCAAACACCTACCAAAATGCTGACAATCCTAATTATTGGAAGAACAAAATGCCTCATGCAGCTTATTGGCAACAGGATGTATATTATAATATTAAAGCAAGAATTGATGAAGAAACAGATATTATAACTGCTACCGAAAAATTAACCTATACAAATAATTCTCCAGATGAATTAAATGTTGTGTATTTTCATATTTATCAAAATGCATTTCAACCTGGCTCTTATCTTGATGAACTACAATCTCAGAATGGAAAAAATCCAAAATATGGAGAATATGAATCACAAAAACTAGGAACTACTATTGATGAAATTAGTATTAATGGAGAAAATGTAGCAACTGAGCTAGACAATACTATCCTAAAAGTGTACCTGCCAACTACTCTTAAAAAGAATATGAGTATAACATTTGACATTAAATTTAAGACATATTTTGACGATGGTGATGTTAGAAGAAGGATGGCAATTTTTAATTCTTGGGGATACAAACACTATAATGGGGTACATTGGTATCCAAGAATATGTGTCTATGATGCGAAATTCGGTTGGACAAAAGATCAACATCTAGGCAAAGAATTCTATGGTAATTTCGGAACATTTGATGTAGAACTAGATTTTGCCTCAGATTTTATTGTAGAAGCAACAGGCTTTTTATTAAACAGAGATGAAGTATTACCTAAAGAATTAAGAGAGAAATTAGATATAAAGAATTTCAAAGACAAACCATGGGGGTCAACACCTTCAGTTATAACTCCATATACAAAAGGAGAAAGAAAAGTATGGAAATTTCATGCAGAGAATGTACATGATTTTGCATTTACCGCAGATCCAACCTATAGGATTGGAGAAGCTTGGTGGCAAGATAAAGTATGCTATTCTTTAGTTCAAGAACCCCACGCTATTAAGTGGCAAAATGCTGCTGAATTTGGTGCTCAATGCCTAAAAGTATTTTCAGAAGATTTTGGAATGTATGTATATCATAAAGTAATTGTAGCTGATGCAAGAAGTGGAATGGAGTATCCAATGATTACATTAGACGGAGGCAGTGACCCTGGCTATAGAGATCTTCTTGCACATGAAATAGGTCATATGTGGTTTTTTGGGCAAGTAGGAAACAATGAAACATATCGTGCACTTTTAGATGAAGGATTTACCCAATTCTTAACAGCATGGGCAATGATAAAAATTGATGGCGAATATGTAATAGAAAACGATTTAAAAAATAAATGGCAGCAAAAATTTAAGAAACCTACTAAAGCAATTGATGAAGAAATATATTATTCATATATCAATGATGCCACAAAATACAATGATCCCGTAATATCAACCCACTCAGATCACTTTCATGGTGCTATAGGCCATGGTGGAGGATATAGACATGTATATTACAAAACTGCAGGCATGCTTTACAACCTACAATATGTTTTAGGAGATGAACTTTTCCTAGATGCAATGAAACATTACTTTGCTACTTGGAAAATAGCACATCCATATAATGAAGATTTTAGGAATACAATTATTCGCTACACAAAAGTAGATTTAAACTGGTTTTTTGACCAATGGTTAGAGACAACTAAAAGAATTGATTACTCCGTCAAAGTCAAAGGAAATATAGTAACCTTTAATAGAAAATCAAGGATGCAAATGCCGATTGATTTCAGTATTATTGCTAAAAATGGGAAAAAATATGATTACCATATCCCTAATAACTGGTTTATAAAAAAGACAGATGCGACAATCTTACCTAGATGGAATGGATGGGACCTGATCCATCCTAAATATTCAACAATAATTGATGTGCCTTCAGGAATTGCTAAAGTAATTATTGACCCTACAAACCGACTCGCTGATGCTTATATGCCAGATAACAGCTCAGAGTACAATACTACTTTTAGTTTTGACCATAAATTGTGGCAATATTCAGACTGGAGAAATTATGAGGTAAAATATCGACCAGATCTATGGTGGAATAATTATGATGGCATAAAAGTCGGCCTAAACCTAAACGGAGGTTATATGAATCATCATCATTTATTTGATGCAACAGCTTGGCTTAATACTGGGACTTTACAGAAAGACAGCATCTTAAATCCTAATAATTACGATCATTACTCTTATCGATTAACCTATAATACTAATCTAGATAATATTACCCTAAATAGTCGAATAGAGCTAAAATCACAATTCATAGCAGGATTATATACTAATAAACTAAGTCTAAAAAAGTCAGATAGCAAAGGAAATAATAGCATGGAGGTTGAGCTATTCTCGCTTTATAGAACTAATAATCAATATCTTATAAATAATGATTGGGAGTTAAGAAAAATGAATAATAGGATTAATATCACAATTGAACATAAATACAAGCATGTATATGGTAATGGAACACTAAACTTAGCACTCCAGTCATCAGCATTAGGGAGTAATTATGATTATAATTCTCTATCAGTTTCTATAAAAAATAATAACAAAATAGAGAAATTAAAGATAGCTACACGTATATTTTGCCAAATTGGAACAGGTAGTAATTGGGCAGAAGAAAGTAAACTAGTTTTAGCTGGTGCAAATAATGAAGAGATGATGGATTCCAAATTCACCCGAGCTAATGGTCTTGTAGAGTCAGATGACATGCATTATAGCTATACTACAAATCATTTTCATTCTGGTGGTGGTCTAAATCTTAGAGGATATACTGGATATATAGCACCTGAATTTAATGACGATGGGACAATTAAATCTTTTGATTATAATGGGACAAGTGGAGCCTCTTTGAATACTGAGGTTGATTTCACAGCCTACCTGCCACCTTCAATAAGAAGGAATCATATTAACTCATACTTTTTTGCTGATGCTGGAATCATTACATCTGAGATTCTTACAAAAGAAAATTATAAAGAATCCTTTTCTGAACTAAGAGCTGATGCTGGTATAGGCTTTACTTATAGATTCGATAATTTCGGGCCATTAGAGACAATAAATCCATTAATAATTAGATTTGATATACCATTATTTCTCAATAGACCCCCAGCAAGTGACAATGATTTTATGCAAATGAGATGGCTAATAGGTATCAATAAAGCTTTCTAATGAAAAAAATCCTAGTTACTGGAGGTGCTGGATACATTGGCTCACATACAGTTGTTGAATTATTCAAGGCTGGCTACACCCCAATAATAATAGACAACTTATGTAATACATCAAAAATAAATCTGGATGGAATTGAGAGAATTATTGGGGAAGAAGTCAAATGGTATAATATTAATTGTACAGATAAGACAGAAATGAATAAGGTATTTGTAGAAGAAAGCAGTATTGAAGGAGCTATCCACTTTGCTGCTTACAAATCAATAAAAGAATCTGTACACAACCCTAAGAAATATTATGATAATAATCTAGCGTCATTAGAAGTTCTATTACTATGCATGAAAGAAAACAAAGTAAAGAATATCATCTTCTCTTCTTCTTGTACTGTGTATGGAAAACCTGATTCTTTGCCAGTAGATGAGGATGCTCCTTTTAAAAAGCCTGAGTCTCCTTATGGAGAAACAAAACAACTATGTGAAAAAATACTCTTAAATGATAGCTGCAATAGTATTTCCTTACGATACTTTAACCCAATTGGATCTCATAAGTCAGCTTTAATTGGTGATTGCTCATCGGACACACCATCAAATATAGTACCAATCATCACTGAAACTGCGATAGGAAAAAGAGATCAAGTTACGATTTTTGGCAATGATTATAAAACTAATGATGGTACTTGTATTCGTGATTATATTCATGTAGTTGATTTAGCAAAATCACATGTTTCAGCACTGGATTTCATCTTAAATAATGCTGGGAAACACGCTTTTAATATTGGCACAGGCATCGGTATTAGCGTACTAGATTTAATTAACATATTTGAGAAAGCAAATAACATTAGAGTAAATTATACTATAGGAAACAGAAGAAAGGGGGATGTTGAACAAATATATGCTAATGTGAGTTTAGCAAAAGTTCAATTAGGTTGGGAAGCTAGAGAGACCTTACAGCAAGCGATGACTTCATCATTAGAATGGGAAAAACAAAAAGTAAAAGATGTTTAAGAACAATTATATACTAACTAATAAAAATATAAAGCCTCCTTATGTATGCAGATCATATAAAATTGGAGATTACACCTTAATTACAAGTAAAGAAATCCAAACCTTTATCTCTAATAATAAAAAATTTACATTAATCGGTTACACTTTTCATTGTTACAATTCCAAAACAGAACAAGAGATAGTTGATCATTTATCTATACTAGAAGATGAAAAAATACTAGATGAAATTGATAATCTTTGCGGACACTTTGTACTAATTTTAAATAAGAAAGGGTTAAAAATCTATACAGACGCCTGCTCAAGTTTTAAGGTGTTTTATGGTAAATCAGATAAACACTCCTTTATCGGTTCTGATCCAAAGATACTATGTCAATTTCATGATTTTACTTTCCATACCAATAAAGAAAAAAATACATTCTATCAATCAGAATACTTTTTAAAAGAAAACACAAAAGTTGGACATCATACTAGATACAAAGACATCTATCAACTTGTATCTAATCATTGTTTATTAGTAACTGATCTAAAATCTGAAAGAATCTTTCCTAGAGATCAAAGAGAGGAATTATCAATGACAGATGCCAGCAAAAAATTAATCCCTATTTTTGAAAATATCATAACTCAGATTAAGAAAAGATATACAATCTTTACCTCAATCACCGCTGGTTACGATAGTAGATTACTAATGGCTGCAACAAAGAAATTCTCTAAGAATATTAAATATTACACTTTTAAATTGCCAGACACATCTGAAGAATTGATTGACTACACCCTTCCTAAGAAGATGTGTTCTGATCTTGGGCTAGATTATTTATCCATAAGAATAGATCATCTAGACAAAGAGACAATAAAAGAAATCCAATCTATCTATGATCTGCCTAAGTTAAGACCATTCCAACAGTATAGAAATATTTTCCCGGAGAATAGAAAACCAAATATCCTACTAGTAGGCTTTGTATCAGAGATTGCTAAAAATTATCTGGAAAGAGTAAGAGTTAAAGATGGAAAAGATGTAGTAAGGGCGATCCACTCCCCAGACAATAAATACCTTTCTATCTATTATCAGAATTGGCTGAAAAGAAATCAGACAACTATAAATGATCTTGGATATGAACTTCTAGATTTCATCCATTGGGAACAAGATATAACTAACTTTGCAGGCCAGAATACTTATTACGCACATCACTACACAAACTTATTTTCTATCTTTAACAGCAGAGAAATCATTAAGATAATGCTTGCTACTAACCCGAAGCTAAGAGACGGAAAAGACACAACTTTCTTTAAATATCTGATTGAGAAAATGTGGAAAGACTTACTAAGCTATCCATTTAATCCAACAAGAAAAAATAAAATTATCTTACTAATGAAGAAGATTAGGATATATCCATTCTACAAATTTCTTCAGGTAAAATTTCGTAAAAATAATATGGTCAAATGAGAAGAAAAATAAATTTTATAGGAATTTGGCTGCAAAAGGTTCGGCTGCAGGGGTCGTCGTCTCTCAATATAGCATAGAGGTGGGCATCAAGACAATTAAAACTTAGGCTTATGGGATGCTTTTACTAGAGCTTCCTAAGTACAGACCTATTCTATTTGAGAGAACCTTCAGGATTCTCTTCTTACAACAGAATCCTGAGGATAAACAAAATTAAACTTAGGACCTTCAAGCATTATATCTTTTAAGAATTCCAATTCTAAAAAACTACACACCTCTTCTAACACCCTATCAGTATCATTAACCAAATCAAAAAAAGTTAGAGAGTAGGCGCCTTCTGATTTTAAATTGTTAACAATCTTCATCCCTTCCTGCCACTCAAAAGCAGCTTGTCTTTCAGATTGACCAGCCCTCTTTTTCATACTGCTTACTGATGACTCTTTATCTCGTTCAATTGTTATAAAGACAGCACCTTCTTTTTTGTAATCTTCAATAGACATCATAGAAGTAGGATAAGGACGAACCAGATGATGTCTGTTATGTCTCCTAAAATCCAAATTAACAATCCTATTTATAAAATGTCCCCAATAAGAAGATCTTTTATTCTGACGAATCTGTCTATAGGCAAGAAGTTTGTTTCCATTCCATTGCTTACCAATAAGCTTAAGAGAATCTCTTGTAACAGACTCAAACAACATATTAATCTCTGGATGTCTCCCTAGCATACTGGAAAGTAATGTTGTTCCAGTTCTTTGTAATCCTACTATTATAAAGAGTTTCATCTATCCAAAGATATTAAAATGTTTTCTTACAAATTTATTTCCTGCAAAGGTAGTGATAAGATATAAAATATTTACAAACGTTATTTCTGACTTAAAAAGATACTTCCTCGCATTTTTCATCTCTCCCATCAAATAATAATATCTCCCCATGCTTCCGTTTATTCTTTTCTTAGAGATTTTTACCTCAGATGGATATAAATTGGAAAATTCAGAAACTATCTTGAGAGAATAGTTATAATCATTTATTCTATAATTCTCATCCAAGGAAAGATTTGTCCCTTCAACCTTTTTCAAATATAATGACCTACAAATCTCTACAGAAGAGTTATTGTGAAAAATTTTTAAAACCCAATCATAATCAATCATACCATACTCCTCCTCAAATAGAATATGCTTTAATGAAGATGAAAACATGATACTACCTAAATAAGTCTGTTGGCCAATTTTACTTCGTATAAGTTTTGAGATAAATGTGCTGTTCTCATTATATAGAACAAATGAATCAGCACATCTATTTGCCCTCTCTATCTTTTTATTATTCGTTATATCAAATAAAGTATAGCCAGAAGAGATAATTGGTGCTAAATCAGATACCCTTAACAACTCTAAGATTCTATTTGAAAACCAAATATCATCATGATCAGCAATACAAATAAAATCTCCTTTACATTCTCTTAGAGCAATATTTCTTCCTTGATTTGGTCCCCCAGAGTTGCTCTTAGTACTTATAAATGGTATATTGTTAGACTTAAGAAGTTCAATTGTATTATCAGTAGAACAGTCATCTACAACAATCAACTCCATCTCAAATTTCTTATTTACACCATCCTGATTCTTTATAGAGTTAATTACTTCTATGATCTGATGTCCAGAATTATAGGTCGTTAATATGATGCTAACTTTAATCATTAACTAAAAATATTTTTTCTAAAATCAATCATAATCTTATTTATATCATCTGATAATTCTAAGTATGCTAATGATGGTATGAATATTACAAAGACAGCTACTGATCTCCAGATAATATCTAAAAATGCGTAACCTGAATTAGGAAGAAAAGAAAGAATGAAGTATATTCCAGAAAGTAATAGGATAGCATAGATAGTTTTCAAACTAAAAGGGTGCATATTCATTCGTGCCTTTATCAGAGCTAATCTAATGATATTAAATAATAAAATAGAGATTGCTGTGGCCATAGCAGCCCCATTAATACCATATTCTAAGACACTTATAAATAGATAATTTGTTGCAATAGTTAGAAAAACCAGAAAAACACTTGTAAACAGATCATATCTGTAATATTTCGAGTTGATAATAATCTGAGCATTTAGACCACTTGCCATATTAAACAACTGAGAAACACCTATATAAAAGACAACATATTTCCCTGCTTGGAAATTCTCAGGCAATAAAGAAAAAACGCTATCAATATTAAGCCAAATACATAAGAAGAATCCTCCTCCGATTATTAACTGGTTTATTGATGACTTTGAATAAATAGCTTGGATTTCATTTAAGTCTCCTTTCTCAAAAGCTTTAGCTATAAGAGGGACAGATATTGCAGCAATTGATTTCGCAGGCACCATTATTGCATTGCCAATAAAGAAAGCCACTGTGTAAAAAGCAACCTGTTTCAATCCTTCCCCTGTTCCATCTTCAAGTAGAGATCCAAGCATCATCATATCAATCCTAGTTACTAATATTATTGAGATACCACCTACCAATACATATAAACCATAACTAATAATCTCTTTTATCTGAAGATCTTTCACTGAAATAGAAAATGCTAATCGATTATTAAAGAACTGGATTAGTAATAAAATGGTGAACTTGAGAATATATCCAAATAAATAAATCTGTAAGAAAGCAGTGAAATTAATATAGCCCAACCAATGTAAACACAAAACACACATGCTATAGAACTTTAGAAATACTTCATTGATAAAGATAGGTGTTGTAGCACTTAAAAATGATCTGGAGACTGAGGTCAGAACACTATAGAAGCCTATAAAAAAAACCAATAAGATAATATAGAAAAAATTATCCTTGAGTAGTTCACTTGCGTTCAACAATTCAAATATTTGTTCTTTAAATAACAAATACGAAAGAGAAGCAAATAAAAAACCTAAAAGTGGCATAATCAAACTTAAGAAATATAACTGCCCCTTTTCCTTAATCGCAGGGAAGAATCTAAGAAATGTCTGAGGAGCACCTAGCGTTGTAAAAGTGGAAACTACGATTGCATAAGCGACTAATATCTGTATTAAACCAAGATGCTCAGGATTCTTTTGGAAAACATTTGGGTAAATAATTATAGTATTGATAGCCCCTATAGTCATCCCAATATAGAAGCTAATAGAACTCTTTATACTCTGATTTCTTACAATTCCCATTAAATACTATTTAATAATTCTGACAAATCCTTAGTTAGCTTTTTTCTATTAAAGACTTCAATATGAGTAGAAGAAGGGAGAGTTTTCCTATTATTAAATAAACTTAATATTTCCTTCTTAAGTTCTGTATTATCATATGTGAAAAACACACCGGTCTCTGTTTCCTGAATTAACCTCTCAGCATCACTATATCTAGGGCCAAAAGCTAAAATAGGTCTTTTTGCTGCAAAATATTCAAATATCTTTCCAGGATAATTTCCTTTCCCACTTTCCGAATTAAACAGTAAAAGTAAAAGTACTGATGAATTATTATACTGCTCCAGGACCTCCTTATGTGATAAATATCCTAATACCTTTACTTTATCCTTTAAATGAAGATGCTTCTTAATATTATCCAACACGTCTGAGTCAATATTTCCCGAAAGTCTTATTTCTAATTTCTTATCAAACTTGGAATTTTGATCACATAGATCATCTAATGTTTTCCATAAATTTTTTGGATTCCTCAGGTGGTTAATCAGTCCAAAATGACCAATAATAAATTTCTCAGGAACTGGCTCTTTAACATTAAAATCATTATCGTCGAATCCATTTGTAATTAATTCTACGTTTTTAGAGCCTAAAGATTTGAAAGAACTAACCCATCCTTCACTTACAGTCAAAGTTATATCTGCAGTTTCCAATACCTCCTTCTCTAATCTTTGATGCTTACGCATAGACAACTTGGATAAATAAAATTCATCTAATAAATCTAACCTAGTCCAAGGATCGCGAAAATCAGCTATCCATTTTAAATTTGGAATATTTTTTTTCAAACCTAAACCAATCAAATGCATAGAATGTGGAGGGCCAGTAGTAATAATATGTTTAATACCTTCAGATCTAATTCTCTCAACTAAATACTTTACAGATGGTTTCACCCAATATATTTTAGGATCAGGAATGAAGATATTACCTCTAAGCCAATTCAACACTATATTATTTGAAATTACCCCAGCACTTTGATTCTTCTTTCCTCTCCCAAAGAATTTATCTTTTAGAGAATAGGGCTCCCAAATTGGTGTCTTCCAAACTTCTACAGCTTCATCGATATCTTTCAGTAAATCTAAATCCTTAATTTCAGAATATGGATTTTCAGGCGTATATACTATAGGTTCCCAGCCAAAATTTGGCAGGTATTTTGAAAATTTTAGCCATCTCTGCACCCCTGAACCTCCTGCTGGCGGCCAGTAATATGAGATAATTAGCACTTTCTTCAAGACCTTAACTCCTTAAACGATACAAATCCTAGAAGCAACAATAAAATAACTGATGACACAAGAGAAACCCTCTCTCCAATTTGATAAGTCTCTGGTTCAAATTTAAACTCAACAGTATGAGCCCCTGAAGGGATCATTATTCCTCTAAGTACATAATTAGCTCTAAAATGTGGTTTTAAATCCCCATCTATATATGCATTCCATCCTTTATCATAATAAATCTCAGAAAAGATTACGATTCCATCAGTAACTGATTTAGAACTATATCTCAGATAATTTGGCTTATACTCTATCAAAGATATATTAGCATCGGCATTACTCACACTATCAGGAATTTGATTAGAAAATTGAGCATTAATAACTGCAGTATTACTAACATCTAAACCATCTAGAGCAGTAATCTCCTCATCAGCACTTGCCACAATGTTTACATTACTTACAAACCAAGCATTACCCATTGCAGCAGGGTTCTGTTGTACCTGACCATTCCTATTAATCACATATTTTGTGTTTAACATATTAATCACAGATGGATTACCTTTTGAAATATGATTTTCAATAAGTTCCTGATACCGCTTTAGTTTTGCGCCATGATAACCACCAATAGATTTATGAAAATAAGAAGTGCTTGCATCATTAAAAGTACTGACACTTTGATTAAAGACTCTAAAATTCGGATCCTGATCCATAAGAATCTGATTATTAGCTTGAGTCTGCTGATAAGGATTTTCTATTTTTGAATTTCTCACGAAATGACTATCATTTAGATAACGCTTGTTTACTGTCCACATATCAACTAGAACAAGTAGCCCAATAATTAATATGACATATTGTGACTTTAATTTATCCTTTAGGAAAATCCAAAGCACACCGAATGTTAGAGCAATAAATATGAAAGACCTCCATGCATCCGAGCTTAATAAACTTGCTCTATCCGATCTTAATGCATCGATTGGCCAGCCATTTTTCTCTAAGATTGTATCCTGTACCCCAACAAAATCAAAAAAGACCCCAGGCATTAGAGTAAATAAGAGTGATATTCCTCCAGTAATGTAGAATGCTAATTTCAAAGGCTTCCTTCTATCACTCTCAGATTTATCTGATTTTAGAAAACTGTCCAATGCAATAAAACCTAATAGTGGCAAAGTAAACTCTACTATAACTAAAATCATTGAAACTGCTCTAAATTTATTATAACCAGGAAAATAATCTAGAAAGAACTCTGTTAGTCCCATAAAATTCTTACCCCATGCAAGCATAATAGACATTATTGTTGCTAAAATTATCCAAATTCTTATCTCAGATCTAATAAAAAATAATCCTAGAAAAAATAAGAAGATTACAATAGAGCCAGCATAAGTTGGTCCATTCACTAAAGGTTGACTCCCCCAATAAAGTGGCAAACTCTTAATCAATTTTTTAGCATTTGGAGATCTCTTGATTGCCTGATATGTTTCTGATTCAATAGTCAATTCTCCTTGTGAAGCTCCTCCATGAAAGTTAGGAATTAATAAAGTTAAGGTCTCAGCAATACCATAACTCCATTGTGTAGCATAATCTTTATCAAGTCCTGATGTTTTATTATCCATATTAGCAGTTAACTCTGATTGCCCTCTGGTACTCTCTTGCCCATACTCCATAGTTGTTACGAGCCTTGTTAATGAAGTCCCGGAGGCCAGTAGTGCTGCCAAAAGAAGTATTACTGTCCGCTTTGAAAAAGAAAGAAGATTATTATCTCTAAAATCTTTTAAAAATTGTACAAAACCAATCAAACATAAAATCAGAAATAAATAATAAGTAATCTGTAGATGATTAGCATAGATTTCTAATGCCACAGTTAAAGAAGTTAATACACCTCCAAGTAACATCTTGCCTCTGTAAGTATATAATACTGCAGCAACTACCATAGGGACATAAGCTATTGCGTGAGCCTTTGTCATATGTCCTGCTTGGATAATAATAAAGAAATAAGAAGAGAATGCAAAAGCTATTGCTCCAACTGCTGAGAGCCTCCAATCAACTTTTAATGATAATAATAAAATGTAAAAACCTAACAGATATAAGAATAATATACTTGCTGGTCTGGGGATTCCTAAAGACAAAGCTTTATGTATATATTGGATCAGATTGCCTTTATATTTTGTAGAAATCTGGTAAGCAGGCATTCCAGAAAACATAGAGTTTGTCCATAGAGCTTCTTCTCCAGTTGCCTCACGAAAATCTTGCACCTCTTTACTCATGCCTTTCCATGTTTTTATATCATGAGCATTTAGCCTGTCCCCTTTAAGAACTGGTGAGAAATAAATAAATGAAATAACTATAAATAATAATAAGATTGATGCATGTGTTGCTAGTCCCTTTAATTTTTCCATAATTATATTTTACTCCTCAACTTCCTCAAAATCTACATAATCACCCACATTACTTGATTTTGCTTGGCCTGAGGATTTCGTTTTTTTAATCGTGACCTTACCTTCTTGAGCAGATGCCTGTGCATTGGGATACTGATGATTAAACTGATGCTGAAATCTCTCTTGTATTTTTTTAAAAAGATGTTTCATTAAGATTGGAGCAAATATTCTTCCTAAATATTTAAGTAATAGATATATTAATAATATAATTGCTAATGTTCTCAAACTATTTGCTTAAATATAAATTTCTTTCAGAATATACTTTTGTAAAGTAATCATCTTGTAAATTCTCGATGAAATAAATAGCCTCCCCTGTAGACTTCATTTCTGGTCCTAACTCTTTATTTACATTAGGGAATTTATCAAACGAGAATACCGGAACTTTTATTGCATATCCTTCTTTAGTAGGATTAAATTCAAAATCAGAGATCTTTCTCTCTCCTAGCATCACTTTGGCCGCATAATTAACATAAGGTTCATCATATGCTTTCGAAATAAATGGAACAGTTCTTGAAGCTCTTGGATTTGCTTCGATTACATAAACTAACTCATCTTTAATCGCAAATTGGATATTAATAAGTCCAACAGTATCAAGAGCCACAGCAATCTTATTCGTAATATCTATCATCTGTTGACGCACATGATTACTCAAATCAAAGGTAGGAAGTACAGCATAAGAATCTCCAGAATGGATACCACAAGGTTCAATATGTTCCATCATCCCAATAATATAAACATTTTCACCATCACAAATTGCATCAGCCTCTGCCTCAATTGCCTTATCTAAATAATGATCTAGGAGCACTCTATTTCCGGGAATATCTTTTAGTAAATTTACAATATGATGCTCTAACTCCTCCTCATTTATTACAATCTTCATTCCTTGGCCACCTAGAACATATGAAGGGCGAACTAATATTGGAAAATTTAAAGTCTTAGAAATTTCAATAGCCTCCTCAGCAGTTTCAGCAACTGCAAACTTTGGATAAGGAATCTTATTAGCTTCTAAAAGCTCAGAGAACCTCCCTCTATCCTCTGCCACATCTAGTGCATTATAAGAAGTTCCCATAATTTTAATTCCATAACGTTCCAATTTTTCTGCAAGCTTTAAAGCTGTTTGCCCTCCAAGCTGAACAATCACTCCCTCTGGTTTCTCATAACGAATAATATCATAAATATACTCCCAAAAAACTGGCTCAAAATAAAGCTTATCAGCAGTATCAAAATCAGTTGATACAGTCTCAGGATTACAGTTAATCATAATAGTCTCATAATCACATTCTTTTGCTGCTAAAACACCATGTACACACGAATAATCAAACTCAATACCTTGTCCAATTCTATTAGGCCCTGAACCTAACACAATAATCTTTTTTCTATCAGTAACTTCACTTTCACTCTCAGAAAATTTCACACCATCTTCCTCTTTAAACATTTCGAAGGTTGAGTAATAATAGGGGGTTTCTGCCTTAAATTCTGCAGCACAAGTATCAACCAGCTTATATACTCTCTTAATATTTTCATTATTTCGTCTATCATAAACTGCCGACTCCAAACATTTAACTAAATATGCAATTTGTCTATCAGCATAACCTTTCATTTTTGCTTCTAATAATAAATCATTAGGAAGATTTTCAATTGTATATTTTTCAATCTCTCTTTCAAGAACAACTAACTCCTCAATTTGATGTAAAAACCAATAATCAATTCTAGTTATGTCATGGATTTTTTTAGTAGGAATACCTATTCTTATAGCATCATAAACTCTAAATATCCTATCACCACTAGCATGCTTTAACTCATGTAATATCTCATCTTGATCTGTTTTACCTTTTCCATCAGCACCTAATCCATTTCTACCTATCTCTAAAGACTGACATGCTTTCTGAAGTGCTTCCTGAAATGAACGACCAATACTCATCACCTCTCCAACTGATTTCATCTGTAAACCAAGCTCAATATCAGAACCCTTAAATTTATCAAAATTCCATCTAGGAATCTTTACAACAACATAATCTAAAGTTGGCTCAAAACACGCAGAGGTTGTCTGTGTAATTTGATTATCTAATTCATCTAGTGTATAACCGATCGCAAGCTTTGATGCTACTTTTGCGATAGGATAACCAGTTGCTTTGGAAGCCAATGCAGATGAACGTGATACTCTAGGATTAATCTCAATCGCAATAATATCCTCTGAGGCATCAGGATTTACAGCAAATTGCACATTACAGCCACCAGCAAATTCTCCAATAGAACGCATCATTTTAATCGCCATATTACGCATTCTCTGATAAGTAGTGTCAGACAATGTCATGGAAGGAGCAATAGTAATGGAGTCACCCGTATGAATTCCCATAGGATCAAGATTCTCAATATTACAAATGATAATTACATTATCATTATCATCTCTTAAAAGCTCTAACTCATACTCTTTCCAACCTAGAACTGCTTTATCAATTAATACCTCATGAATAGGTGATGCATGCAATCCTTTTGATAATAAATCCTCAAACTCATCTTTAGTATGAACAAAAGCAGCGCCACTCCCTCCTAGTGTAAATGAAGGACGAATTACCAAAGGAAATCCCAACTCTTGTGCAATCGCTTTACCTTCTAAAAATGAGGTTGCAATATGAGCTGGAGCAACCGGAATATCTATTTTTTTCATTAATTTACGAAACTGCTCTCTATCTTCTGTAATATGGATAGCATCAATATCTACCCCAATGATATCAACATCATACTTCCTCCATATCCCTTTTTCATCAACATCTATACAAAGATTTAATGCAGTCTGTCCACCCATTGTAGGAAGTACGGCATCAATATGTCTTTCTTCTAGTATTTCAATAATTGAAGTAACAGTGAGAGGTTTCAAGTAAATATGATCAGCAACTACTTTATCCGTCATTATAGTGGCAGGATTAGAATTGATTAGAGAAACCTCAATACCTTCCTCACGCAATGATCTGGCTGCTTGAGAACCTGAGTAATCAAACTCACAAGCTTGTCCAATTACAATTGGACCACTGCCTATAATTAGCACTGATTTTAATGAATTATTCTTTGGCATTTTTCTCTTTTTAGTATGTGTGCGAATCTACAATTTTTTATTTTTTTTTTAAATCTATAATAATAAATAAATATTAACAATGTCTACTTTTTTTAAGAACCTATAAAAAAAAGGTGCTGCAAAAGCAACACCTTTTATTTACTATATAAAGCATTTCTTATTTATGTCCAATTTCATCAGAAACTGTTAAGCGAGTTCTTCCCTTTGCTCTTCTTCTAGCTAGCACCTTTTGTCCGTCTGCAGTTGACATACGATCCATAAAACCGTGTTTGTTTTTCCTTTTCCTATTAGATGGTTGGAATGTTCTTTTTGGCATAACTTTATTTCTTTGATTTTTCTAGGATGCAAATATACGAGGTTTTTTGTTTATCCAAATATTTTTAAGTAAAATATTTCTCAATAAAACACTCTATATTCCTATATACAAGACTCATTGATTAACTTTATATAATGTATTCTTCAGAATAAACTCTGCTCTCTCTGGTTTAAAGAAAATAACATTCCAAAAACCTTTATAGTAGACATCTACTGGCATATGCTTACCATTAAAATAATCCATATTAACTATTATGTCCATATCTAGATCTATAAACCAATTATTATAACTAAACTTATACTCTCTATATATTACATTAAAATTCTCTTTGTCAAAATAAGAGACAATGTTTCTTATCAGCACCTTCTTCTGATCCTTTGAAGATAATCCCTTCTTTACTTGTATAGTAAATGTATAGCAGTCTCTATTCTTATAAATTGTATCTCCAAGAATATAATTATAATATTTTTGCATCTCAATATCAAAGATAGCTAGTCTTTTAGACACCCCACCATTCGACTGCTCCACATCATCTGTCCCAATAGAAAAACCTACTGTTTTCGCATCCCTCATATTCTGGCTATCACCCATATTCTTGTCATCAGATATTTTTAAACTAACTTCGAAAGTATCTTTTGGAAAAAAAACCTCATCAAAAGCCTCTGGAGTATAATATTTATAATCTCCATTGCGCTTAAAAATCTTTCCCTCATCAAAAATAGAATCATTAACAATCCATGCTTTCTTACCATCAGAATGATAAGTGCCCTTTTTACTAAGGACACCAATCTTCTTCCCTCTCTTGCTATATATATTAAGTTCACTTTCATACTTATGCGAATAATAACGTAAATGCTTAAAACCCATATAAAAGGTAGTATCACTTTTCACATATCCAACAAAATCCTCTAATGAAAAACCATTGTTCTCTTCTGAAATCACAATGTCATCTAAGAACACAATTGGCATTAAAGTATCTTGAGCCTGTAAAGTAGAAAAAAAGAAAATAAAAGTAAAAAATAGCATGTTCTTCATAAAGCAAAGATAAAAAAGCCGACACTAAGTGTCGGCCTTATTATTTAGTAATTACACGTAAGCTGGATTCTGTTCTCATAAGAGTACTATCATTTATCTAGGACAATAGTTGCCTATTGCCTCAAGCTACCTACCCCTCAAGAAAAAACGAGCAGCTCTTAAATCTTGATATACATGGTATTGCACCACATAGAGTTTACCTGATTTCACTACAGCCGAACTGTACTTGCTTTCTGTTGCACTTGTCCATATCTC
>MDSV01161414.1_pt1 | contig 55115 bp, 51 predicted proteins | sample 810851 | NCBI WGS metagenome assembly MDSV01 (sample SAMN05326640, study PRJNA326480) | marine metagenome | isolation source: seawater | place: Atlantic Ocean: North East | collected 2012
CTCTTCGTCTAAATTAAACTTAATTGAAATAAATTCTTCAATTTTATTAACTTCTTCTTTACTTACCACTCCATCAGCTTTAGAAATTTTTGCAAAACAAGCAAAAAGAGCAGCAAAAAAAGCAACTTGGTGATCAAAATTATTTGCGCTTCTTCTACGTATTCTGTTTTCGGTCATTCTTGAACCAACAACACTCCCAACTAAAGCTCCTATAGGACCCAACAAAGTAAACCCTACAAATCCACCCACTATTCCACCAAATAAGCTCATAATTATATTAAAATTAACGTAGACACATTGTCATTAAAAATAAATTTTTTTTAATCTTATCTTATATATAATTAGTTAAGGGGAGAAAATAAATATGTTAGCTGCTGCAGATTACTTAATAGTTCCTGAAAAAGGAGAGCCTTATCTAGAAGGTCACAAATGTGATGTTTGTAACGCCATTTTTCTTGGTGAAAGAACTGTCTGTTCTAAGTGTTTTGCTAGAGACAAAATTTCAAAAGTAAAATTGAGTAATTCTGGTACTTTATACTCTTATTCAATTGTTTATAGATCATTTCCTGGCATAGACGTTCCTTATATTTCAGCGCTTGTTGATTTAGACGACGGAGGAACTGTTAAAGGAAATCTAATAAATGTAGATCCTGATCCAAGTAATGTTCATTTTGGTATGAAAGTAAATGTTGTTTTTGGAGACGCATTGGGAAGAAAGGATAAAGAAGGTAACTCTTATATGAGTTACTTTTTTGAGCCAGCATAAAGTTTATTGTAAATGAAAATAAGGAGAAAATTATGAGTGATGTATATGTTTTAGGTGTTGATATGATTAAGTTTGGAAGATTTCCAGATAGATCTGTTCCAAATATTGGGGCTGAGGCCGCTTTGATGGCATTAGATGATGCCGGTCTAACCATGAAAGATGTACAAGCTTTTTATTGTGGAAATTTATTTCAAGCTAATGCAATGATTGGACAGAAAATTCTTCAAGAAATTGGGCAGACAGGTATTCCTGTAGTGAATTGCTCTAATGCTTGCGCAACTGGAGCAGCGGCATTTAGAGAAGCATGGATGTCCATAAAGGCTGGAATGTATGATGTTGTTCTTGCTGTTGGTGTTGAGCAAATGGGTAAAGGTCTTTTGGGAGGTACTGGAGATGGAGATGGAATTCCTAAAGAAGGTTTATTAGGCTCAGGTACCATGCCTTGTGTTTTTGCAGAAGCTGGAATGGAGCATTCAAGTAAATATGGAACAACGTTCGAACAGTTCGCAAAAATTTCAGTTAAAAATCATCATCACTCTACATTGAACCCTAAAGCAATGTATCAAATTGAAACTCCACTAGATGATGTTATGAATGCAGAAATGATTTCCTATCCAAATACAAAATTAATGTGCTCTGTAAATGTAGACGGTTCTGCAGCTGCAATTCTTGTATCGGAAAAGAAAGCAAAAGAACTGGGAATGAAGAGAGCTATTAAAGTAAGAGCCTCAGCTTTAGCAAGCGATCCATACACAGATCGTGATTTGGTCATGCCTGATGTAAATGCTTGCACCAGACTTGCTGCGAAAGATGCATATGAACAAGCTGGTTTAGGAGCTGAAGATATTAATCTTGTTGAGTTGCATGATTGTTTTGCAACAGCTGAAATGCTGCACTATGAAAATCTTGGTTTATGCGAAGATGGTGAAGCAGGCAAAATGATTGATGAAGGGCACGTAGAGCTTGGTGGCAAAATTCCTGTAAATGTATCAGGAGGACTTCTTTCTAAAGGTCATCCCATTGGAGCAACAGGTATAGCAAATATATATGAAGTTTGTACTCACCTAAGGGGTGAAGCTGGGAAAAGGCAGGTTGAAGGTGCAAAGCTTGGTATGACTCATGTAATTGGTCTTGGAACTGCTTGCGCTGTACACATCCTTGAAAAGCCTTAAAAGTTTTGCTGATAGGAGTTACTGGAGACACGCATAATAATTTAAAAAATATTTCTAAAATATGTTCAATTTTCAATGAATTATTGCCTTCAAAAGTAATCCACACTGGAGATATTACCCTACCGAAATCTCTAGCAGCCTTTTCTGAATTAAAAATGCCTTTAGTTGGTGTTTTCGGTAACAATGATATTCAAGAGAGAAAAGGTCTATTATTAGAATCCAATAAGTTTGATTGCAAACTTTACGATGAACCATATTCTTTGGAAGTAGAAGATTTGAATATATGTATTCTTCATCACCCTGATTTAATCGATGATGAAATGACTAAATCTAATGACTTCATATTTCATGGCCATACCCATAGATATAGATTTGACAAAGAAAACAAATCTTTGATATTCAATCCTGGAGAATGTGCCGGATTAATGAAGGGTAAAAATAGCATTGGATTAGTTAATACAAAAACGAAGATAATTGAAGTTATTAACTTTTAGATAAATTTTTTGAATTCAAGTAGATTATTAAACTAATCAATTGAAAAATAAAAATGAATGTAATTAATGGTCTCATAAGTCTAGAAAATCCGTTTGAATCAATAATAGAAGACTCTAGAAAAAAAATGGCAATAATTGGAGCCATTTCATCACCTCCTGGTTTTATAAACCAAACAGCCCCGAAAATACCAAACAAAATAGGAATAAAAAAATAACTAATAAATTTATTATTATTTATTTTCAAAAATAAAAAACAAATGCCAAATAGTAATAAATAGTAAAAAAGCCAATCAATTATCATGTGTTCATAAATTTTAGAAAATCTTTCGCAAAATTATTATTTTTAAAAAGATTAAAAAATGATGTTTCATCAAATTTTTTGTTTTTCATCTCATTAGCAATTATTTTTAGGAATCTATCTTTAAAGATATGAGAAGGAGGAACATTCTTTTTACTTGCATAATTTTCTCTCCATACAAATATCTCTTTTTCTAATTTTGATGCTTTTTTAAGTTTTTTTAATCTAGAAACATAAAGATCTTGATTTCCAAAAGTCGCTTCGACATTAGATTCCCTAATCACTTTATCGACTAGATTATATTGTTTTAATTTTTTCAATTGTTTTTTATATATCCCAATCAAAAAAGCAACATCATTTGCGGCATAGATTAGTTGATTTTGACTAAATGGTCTTTTCAGCCAATTCGAGTTTGTTTCTGATTTATCTAAATCAGTACGAAAGTACTTTTTTACTATTGATCCATAATTTTTAATATCATCTTTGCACAAATTTTTTTCTGCAATTTGAATGTCATAAGCATTTTTAATTTTTATATCTAGATTTGTATTTAAAACTGTTGTGTCACTTCTTGCAGAATGAAATATCACTAATACTTTTGAATCTTCTAGGATTTTTTTTAGAAAATTTAGATCTTTGCACTTTAGACAATCAATCAAAAGGATTAATGATTGAGTTGATATTTGTAACAGTGAGAGTTTTGGAAAATAAGTATTTCTCCAATCAAATTCCGTATCTAATCCAACAAGTAATTCATCTTCTAGATTTTGAATAACAAATTCCATATCTTCATTTGATTCAATGAGATAAGTTTCTTTTTGAAGTCTAAAAATATTTGATATTTTTTTTAATAAATTTTTCAAAACTATTTCTTTTTTAAATAATTATTGAATTCCTTTGAAATGGAAGAATCTTTTTTTGCAAAGTCTACTATAGCTTTAAGATATCCAAGTTTTTCTCCACAATCATATAAATCGCCTTTCAGTATAAAACCAGCTACTATGCTTTCATTCTTAATATACAAATCTATAGCTTCTGTAAGTTGAATTTCATCATTTTTGTCAGGTTTCACCTTTGATAAATAATGTAATAATTTATTATCAAAAATATATCTTCCTGCAGCAAATAAGTTTGAAGGAGCCTGCTTTATTGAGGGTTTTTCTATAATTTTTTTAATCACTCCATCTCCAATATATTTTTTTGTTTTTTCCAATTTAGCTATCCCGTATTTTGTTATATGCTTTTTTTTAGCTTTTCCCAATAAAATAGAAGATGTCTGATTAAGTTCAAAATTTTTTTTCATGGAAGAAAGATTATTTTTTTTATTTGACCCTTGAATAATCATATCTGGAAGCAAAATTGCAAAGGGCTCTTCTCCGACTATTTTTTTAGCACACAAAATTGCGTGTCCTAGGCCTTTAGCTTCTCCTTGTCTCACGCTATTAATTGTTATTTTTAAGGAAGATATTGCTTTAATTTCCAACAACAAAGATCTTTTGATTCGTTTATTTAAAGTTGCTTCTAATTCAAAACTTGTATCAAAATGATTTTCTACTGAAGTTTTGCTTGAATGAGTAATTAAAATAACCTCTTCAAATCCTGCCTCTTCGGCCTCTTCTACGACGTACTGAATTATTGGTTTATCAACAATTGGTAGCATTTCTTTTGGAATTGCTTTAGTGGCAGGGAGCATTCTTGTTCCAAGACCTGCTATAGGAATTAGTATTTTTTTTACTATGTCTTTACTCAATGTATTAAAATCTAAAGCTTTATTATAGGCTTAATTAAAGTATTAAAATGAGTGTTTTGTTAATTGTTAGAAATTATCTTCTGAGCCTTTCAAGGAAAAAGAAAAATTTTCTTCAGATATTGAATGATTTTTTTTGCTACTTAGTTCCCTACTTTATTGCCTCTGCTCTTTTATATCTCTTTAGAGATTTGCCAACATTTACTGCCTCTGCTCCAATTTTTTTTGTAATTTTTGAAATGGGGTTTTATAAGATAGCTGCTTTAAACTTATTTATTATTTCTATAATTGCTATTTTAAACGGATACAAAACCGTTTTTAGACACTCAAACGAAAACTTACTAAACATTTTCAGTAATCCTAGGACCATTTCAACATTTATATATTTTTTAATACTTTCATTAATTACAGCGAACTATAACCCTATACAAGAAGCTGTAATTTTTTCCTTGGGTGTTTCTTCATTGATTTTTATATCTTTAATCGTTACTCGTTCCTTTGCTTATATCTTTATCAAGGGCATCTCTTCAAATACAAAACTTCCTATTATTATTTATGGCGCAGGACAAGCTGGAAGAGAAACAGCTGCATATTTAGAGCAAAATGATAAATATAAAATACTTGGCTATATTGATGATGATAAAAACTTAAAAGGATTAATCTTAAAAGGTCATAAAGTATTTGGGGGCATTAATAAACTAAAAAAATATAAAAAAAATTATCCTAATTTATTAATAGTATTATCAATTATTGATATAACTCCATCTTCGAGAAATGAAATAATATCCTCCATAGAAAAATTTGAGATCTCGGTGAAAACAATTCCAGATGGATATGGGTCCTTGCATTCAAAAATGTCAATTCAAGATTTAGATCTTAGTGATCTAATTGGAAGAGAGCTAATAAAGCCTAGTAAAAGTTTATTGCAAAAAACTATTTCTGGAAAAAATATCTTAGTTACAGGCGCTGGGGGTTCGATAGGCTCAGAAATTTCTTGTCAAATCTTAAGAGAAAATCCTTCTAAGTTAGTTCTTGTAGATTTTTCTGAATTTAATTTATACAAGCTCAAAGAAAAATTAATGAAAGAAATTAATTTTAATGATACTGATATAAAATTTCTGATTTTAGATATTTCTAATAGTGATTTTAAAGAGGTGATTATTTCTGAAGAAATACAAATCATATATCATTCAGCAGCTTACAAACATGTTCCTTTGCTGGAAAGTAAGGAGAATCATAAAGCAGCAATAAAAAATAACTTTTTTAATACTTTTAGTCTATGTAAGTTGTGTAGCGAAAATAAAGTTGAATCTTTAATTCTTATTTCGTCTGATAAGGCAGTAAATCCAACAAATCTAATGGGAGCCACAAAAAGATTATCTGAATTAAGCCTACAGGCTTTTAATAAGAAAAAGGAAAATAAAACCATTTTTAGCATGGTGAGATTTGGGAATGTCTTAAATTCTTCTGGTTCGGTGGTGCCTCTATTTTGGCAACAAATTTATGAGGGAGGGCCTGTTACTGTCACCCATAGCAATATAAATCGCTTCTTTATGACTATTGAAGAAGCCTCAAATCTGGTTATTCAAGCCGGGTCAATGGCTAAAGGAGGAGAAGTTTTTCTCCTAGACATGGGTAAACCCATTAGGATTAAAAATTTAGCTGAAAAAATGATTAAATTGTCGGGTAATTCAGTATCTTATAAAGATAATGAAGAGGGTATAAAAATTATTTATTCTGGGTTAAGACCCGGAGAAAAGCTTTATGAGGAACTTTTACTAAGTAAAAAGAACTTCTCTACTGAGCATCCAAGAATAAAAAAGGGAGTTGAAAAAGATTATCCTTTGGATGAAATGGTTTCTCTTAAAGAAAAACTAGAGAATTTATTGAGTCAAAACAAATTTAAGGAGTCTAAAATGTTAGTTGCACAATTCGTTGAAGGATACGATATTTCAAAGGATGCTTCTGACAATATTAAAAGCCTCTCCATAATTAAATCCTGACTGACTTCCTCTAAACTTGGATAACGCTATCAATGCATCTATGGATCTAGGGCCTCCTTCTTCGCTAATCTGAGATTTATAGCATCTGAGAGCTTCAATTTTTTGATCGATGAATTCGTCTATGTTAATTACTAAATTAGGGACAAAGTTTGGCTCTATGTGAGGAGCATTCCAATGAGTTTCAGATAAAGTTTCGTAAGCACAAACCATTTCAATGTTTTTTCCTAATCCTATTGGTCTGCATGATACTAATGAACTATCAAAAATAACTCTGTGATCTATGTGTCTATCCGGAAAAGGAATAAAGACATAAGTGGGATTAAAAGAATTAAAAACTTTTGAAATACTATTATTTAATTCATGTAGAGGGTGATCTTTAACCATTGTTGCTGGTATTTTCAAAAAATCAAAATTCTTAACTCCTAAAATATTGAAAGCATTTTTTGCTTCCTTAAGCGTAGTTTCGAAATCTTCTTCTGAATAAAGAGGGGGCAAATGCCCTGAAATAGTTAGAATAAAAACGTCGTTCCCTTCGCTTATAAATTTTGCTATCGATCCGCCTAAGCCCAAAGTTTCATCATCTGGGTGAGGACTAATAATTAAAACTCTTTTATTCATTATTTTTTAAAATTTTAGGTACAGGCATTGGCAAAATAAAAGATTTTCCACTTTCTGTATATTTTAAATTATTTTTCATAATTGAGTTAGCAAAATTCCAAGCCAAAATTATTGTAAAATCTGGCATTTTTTCGTAAAGAGTTTTTAATGGAAAAACAGGAATTTTTTTTCCTGGAGAAAGTAAATATTGCTTTAAAGGATTTTCGTCTACTATAAATTCTATATCATTTTTATTTATATCAAAATGATAACAAAGGGTTGTTGCTTTTGTTGGAGCCCCAAAAGCAGCAATGGTGTGGCCCTGCTTCTTTAAATTAGCAACTATAGCTTTAAAGTCAGTTTTTAACTTATTTATTCTTTCGTTAAATAAATTTAATTTAGTTGGATCATTTAAACCTAAATCTTCTTCTTGTTTAACAAGCTTAAAAACAGAATCATGAACTTTGTTAGTTTCTTTTTTCTTTTTTACAAAAACTCTAATTGATCCTCCTTGTGGCTCTATTCTTTCAATTCTTACAACTTCCATATTGAAAGAATTAAAAAAACCTATTAAAGGAGTAACGGTATGAAAATCTAAATGCTCGTGATAGATGGTATCAAACCACAAGTTTTCAAATACATCTCTAAAATATCCAACCTCCATTACAAATAATCCATCATCAGATAAAAGTTTTTCAACTCCTGATATAACGCCCCTTAAATCATTAATATGAGCGCATGCATTATGAGAAGTAATTAAGTTAGGAGATCCATATTCTTCTTTTATTTCAATTGCTAGATCAGAGCTAAAAAAATCTGAAATCGTATTAATTCCTTTTTCATTTGCAATATCTGCTATTTCTTTTGCTGGATCAACACCTAATACTTTAAAACCTTTTTGTTTAAAAAAACTTAGACATGCTCCGTCATTAGATCCTATATCAATGACAAAAGAGTCTTTGTTCAAACAGGCGTATTCAGAAATATAATCTGCGTAATCAGATAAGTGTTTTAGAAAAACTTTAGATGTTGAAGAAACGTATGAATAGTTGTTTTGAAACAGATAAGCAGGATCTACCACATGACCAAGCTGAATATGAGAACAGTCATTACAAAAAAAGAGCTCTAATGGAAAACATTCTTGTTCAACATCAAAATCCTCTTGTTTGATAAAGTAATTTCCCGGAGGTGTGGGTGTTAATTCGACAACTTTCAAAAGATTTTTTGAACTACAAAGTCGGCAACAATCTTTAAAATATGAATTCTTTGAATTCATATATTTACATCTTTAGGATCTATAAGCATTATTCTTTTAACATCAGCTTCATAGCTTGCTTGATCTCCTCTTGGATTTCTGCTTCCACAAACAATCAATGTATCTTCTTGAAAAACGCAAACATGATCTTCCATAGGAGGAGTAAAAACTAATTCGCCATCTGAAAAGGTTTCTATTTTTAATTCTTCTCCAGAATCATGTTTTCTGTAATGATATTCAAACCTACCATAAACAGTGAACATGTAATGCCAATCTGTAAGATGATAATGATTAGATCTAACTGAGCCTTTTTTTGAAAAAATCATACAAAGATTTTTCATAGGAAAATTAACCAAAGATTGAATATATCCTCTCTCATCTTCAAAAGGCTTATCTAATTCTATTCTTACTTCATTAGGCCACATTGAATCATCATCTAGATGAATATTTTTAAATTTAAACATATTAAACTCCCTGATCTTTATAATTTAAAACCATTTCCTCAAACCTACTAAGTTTTAAAATAAAATCTGATTCTTCTTTTATTTTTTTAGGATTAATAAAAGAATAAAAAGCATCAAACATCAATTCAAAATGATCAGCTTGCTCAATTTCTTTATGAGTTGATTTATTATTTTGATCTATGTATGAAAACTTTGGAAGATATTTTTTATCTTTAGAAAATATTTTATCGGTAAAAACTTTTTGTTTAGAACCTATTAACTCAATTTCATTTTTATATTTTTTATCATAACCCCATTTTAAAAAACAATTTATTGAAGAATTGACTTTTAAAGAAATTTCTCCTGAAATATCTACTTTCAAATTTTTTTTTAAATCAACTTTTAAAAGTTCGATATTATAATTTTCAAAGAGCTTTAAAATTAAGGATATCGGATAACAACCTAAATCAAATAAAGCGCTGGCTCCTAGTTTTATATTATTACGATATCCTGGATTTTCTAAATGAGGTAATTCAAAAGTACACCTAATCTCTTTTAAATTTCCTAAAAATTCATTATCTATTATTTTTTTTAATTCTATAAATTGAGGATGATAAAAATACATAAAACCTTCAAAAACTGATAAATTATTTTTTTTTGAAAGTGATATTAATTGTTGTGCATTTTTATATTTATTTGTTAACGGTTTTTCTGACCAAAAGTGTTTGTTAGAAGATAGAATTTCTACTCCTTGTTTAAAATGCAATTCAGGAGGAGTAGCAAGATAGATAACGTCTAAATTCTTTTTATTCAACATGTCTTGATGGGAACTCCAAGGAATACATTTATATTTTGTAGAATATTTTTTTAAATTTTCTTGATTTCTAGTACAAATTCCAAGGAGATTTAATGCTTTTGTTTTATTTAAAGCAGGTAAAATATTGTTTATTGCATGATTTCCTAAACCCCAAACTGCAATATTCATTTTAAATTTTTACTTTTTTTGCGTTCTAAGTTTTTTTGTTTACTTCTGGCGATTGCTAGATTTTCTTCAGGAACATCATTAATAATTGTAGAACCAGCGCCAATGATGGCATTTTTTTTAATAATAAGAGGAGCAACTAAACTGGAGTTAGATCCTATGTAGGCGTTATCTTCAATAGTAATTGAATTAATTTCTTTTCCATTGTGATTACAAAATATTACTCCTGCGCCAATGGTTACATTAAGTCCAATTTTTGCATCACCTATGAAAGCCATATGATTCACTCTTGTATTATCAGATAAGGAGGAATTTTTAATTTCTACAAAATTTCCAATCTGACAATCATCTCCTATTTCAGATTTGTCTCTTAATCTAGCGTAAGGCCCAACAAAACTATGTTTCCCTACTTTTGAACTTGCCAAAATTGAATAATCTTTAATCTCAGAGTTTGAAAAAACTTGTGAATCCTCTATTTTAACAAAATCTCCTATAGTAACGTTATCTCCAATAATAGTTTTACCCCTTATTATTGAATTCAATCCGATTTTTACGTTGACTCCCAAAACTGCATCTTTGCTTATATATACTGTTTTTTTATCCTTGAAAAATACTTTTGACTTATCCATTTTGGTTTATATGTGTGACATCTTCCATAAATATACCTTAATATAATCAACTAATAAGTATTTAAAAAATTATAATATTTATAAGATAATTTTTTTAGTGAAAATAATTGGTTTAAATGGAATTCAAAAATAAAAGATTGCTAATAACTGGAGGAACAGGTTCTTTCGGTAATGCAGTCTTAAGAAAATTTCTTAAAGATTTCAAAGAAATAATTATTTTCAGCCGAGATGAAAAAAAACAAGAGGATATGAGGATAAGCCTTAATGACAGAAAAATTAAATTCTATTTAGGAGACGTGAGAAATTACAATAGTCTAAGACCAGCGTTTGAAGGTGTAGATTATGTTTTCCATGCAGCAGCTCTAAAACAGGTTCCCTCTTGTGAATTTTATCCTATGGAAGCAATCCAAACTAACATATTAGGTGCCGAAAATGTTCTCAAGGCTTGTTCAGAAGAAAATGTTAAAAATGCAGTGTTTTTAAGTACTGATAAAGCTGTCTACCCAATAAATGCAATGGGTATGAGCAAAGCTCTTATGGAAAAATTAGTAAGTGCAAAAGCTAGGTCAATGAAAGTAAAAAGTGTTTTTTGTACAACTAGATATGGAAATGTAATGGCTAGCAGAGGGTCTGTAATTCCTCTTTTTGTTTCTCAAATAAAATCTAAAAAGCCTCTCACAATTACAAATCCGTCAATGACTAGATTTATGATGAGCTTAGAAGATTCTGTTGATTTGGTAGAGTTTGCTTTTAACTCTGGATCTTCTGGAGATATTTTTATTAAAAAATCTCCGGCATGCACTATAGAGGTTTTAGCCAAAGCCTTATTAGAGATATTCAATGCTTCTAATAAGATTAAGTACATAGGTACTAGGCATAGTGAAAAACTCTTCGAAACTCTTATAACCGCTGAAGAAATGCAAGTTACAGAAGATATGGGTGATTATTTTAAAATTCCATCAGATGTAAGAGATCTAAATTATGCCCAATATTTTACGGAAGGATTTAACTCAGAACCTGCAAGGAGTGAATATAACTCTCACAACACTCAACAATTAGATCAAGACAAGATGGTTAAGCTTCTCCTTAAGTTGGATTTCATCAAGCAAGAATTGAAGTGAAAATTTTGGTTCTTGGCTCTTCCGGCATGTTGGGCTATAGCTTATTTAAGAATCTTTCTTCAAAAAACGATTTAGAAGTTTATGGAACTGTTAGAAATAAAAGAAATTTTAGAAAAGAATTTACTAAAAACGAATTTGATAAAATTTATGAACTAGATGTTCTAAAGCAAGAAAATTTAATTAAGAAAAGAATTGCTGAGTTAAATCCGGATTATGTTCTCAATTGTATTGGTTCAATTTCTCAGAAAAGTGAAAATGAAAAAAATGTAATTTACTTAAATTCGGCCTTGCCTCACGAAATAAAAAAACTTTGCGATTTAAACTCAAGCAAACTTATTCACTTTTCAACTGATTGTGTCTTTAATGGAAAAAAAGGGAATTATTCAGAGGAAGATCGTCCAGATGCTACCGATCTGTATGGAAAAACAAAGCTTTTAGGAGAGATAAAATCTAAAAGCCATATCACCATTCGAACCTCTATAATTGGTCATGAATTATCAAGTAAAGTTAGTTTAGTTGATTGGTTTTTAAACGAAAAAGAAGGAGTAAAGGGGTTTAAAAATGCTATATTTAATGGATTTCCTAGTGTGTATATAGGTGAAATATTGAACAATTATATTTTTAAAAACAAGAACTTGAGTGGTATTTTACATGTTGCTTCATATCCTATCTCCAAGTATGACCTTCTTTTAAAAATCTCTAAACAATATAAAAAAGAAATCAAAATTGAGGAATATAAAGATTTTGTTTCAAATAAATCATTAAACTCGAAAAAATTTAATAAATTAACTAATTTTTCTTCGCCAGATTGGGATTATTTAATTTTTCTTATGTTCAAAGAATACTGCCAAAATTTTAAAAATAAATATGCCAGACAAACTTAAAATTTCTACTATAGTTGGTACTCGACCCGAAATAATAAGACTGTCTAGAGTAATACCAAAACTTGATAAATATTTTAATCACACTTTAATCCATACAGGTCAAAACTTTGACTACGAACTAAACCAAGTATTTTTTAAAGATTTAAATATTAGAGAGCCTGATATATTTTTAGAATGTGGAGGGAAGAACGCAGCAAAAACTATTGCTAGTGTTATAGACAAAACTGACGATTTTCTCAGCAAAAATCACCAGGATGCCGTTTTGATTCTTGGAGATACAAATAGCAGCCTAGCATCAATTTCAGCGAAGAGAAGAAAAATTCCTATATTTCACATGGAAGCTGGAAATAGAAGTTTTGATCAAAGAGTCCCTGAAGAGATAAATAGAAAAATTGTTGATCACATTTCTGATATTAACCTTCCTTATACTTCGATTGCGAGAGAATATTTAATTAATGAAGGCATTAAACCAGAATTGATTATTAAAACTGGCAGCCCTTTATATGAAGTAATTAATTTTTATAAAGACAAAATAAATCAGTCTAAAATATTACACAAACTAAAACTAAAGAAAGGGAATTTTTTCTTGGTGAGTTCACATAGAGAAGAAAATATAGATTCAGATAATTTTCAAAGACTTTTTGAAGCTCTTAATATGATTTCTAAAAAATTTTCGTTACCAATATTATTTTCAGTTCACCCTAGGACTATGAAAAAAATTGAAAAAGAAAAAATTAAATTGAATAAATTAATAAACTTACATAAGCCTTTAAATTTCTCTGATTACTGCAAACTTCAATTAAGCTCAAAAGTAGTTTTGAGTGATAGTGGATCGATTACCGAGGAATCTTCTATTCTTAATTTTCCAGCTTTAAATATACGCGAAGCGCATGAACGTCCTGAAGGATTCGAAGAAGCTACAGTTATGATGACTGGTCTAGATATAGATAAAATTTTAAACGCTATAAAAATTTTAGAAGATGAAAGAGAGGAGAATAAATCGATAAAAATAATTCAAGATTATATTGCGCCTAATTTATCCGATAAAATTGTAAAAATTATTTTAAGCCACATAAATTATGTGAACACTTTTATCTGGAAAAAATAAATGAACAACAAAGATCTAAAAAAAATTGCAATAGATTGCACTAGTAGAATCTCTAAAGAAAATAAAAAAATGGAGTATTCAGATTTTCCATTTAAACATATAGTTTTAGATGATTTTCTAGATTTAAAATTAGCAAAAAAATGTCTTGATAGTTTTCCTAAACCCATGGATTCTTCTTGGGAAATTACAAATGATAAAGATATAGAAATAAAAAAAAGATCAGCTTGGAAATCCGAATTTGATATCCCTGAAAATATTATTGATTTAGTAAGAATACTAAATTCTTCCTTATTTATTGAGAAGATAGGAAAGTTATTAAATATTTCTAAATTAATGCCAGATCCTTATTTTACAGGAGGCGGTCTGAATGAAAGTACTCGAGGGGGATTGTTGGATGTTCATATTGATGGAAATTATCATGATGCTTCAGGTTTAAATAGAAGAGTGAACGCAATTTATTTCTTAAACCCAGATTGGGACGATTCATGGGGGGGTCAATTTGGTCTTTATGACTCAGATGGTAAAGATTGCCTTAAGAAGATATCTCCAAACTTCAATAGGCTCCTCGTATTTGATACATCTGATATTTCGTTTCATGGCTTACCAGATCCTTTAAACTGCCCTGATGAAATAACACGTAAATCAATAATACTTTATTACTATACTAAATCTAGTCGCCCTAAAAATCAGAATAACTTTAAAAAACCTCACAGCGCTCTTTGGAAAAGAAAGGGACTAAAAGATAAAAAGGGAAAAATAAATAGAGATTTTTATTAGTTTGATTAAATTAGATAAGAATATTAATGAATATTATTATTCTCAGTGATAGATATCATCCAGCGCCGGTTTCCGGAGCTGTCATGATATATGATCTAGCAAGAGAGTTTTCAGAAAAAAATCATAATGTATTTGTTTTAACCGCAGACAGTAATATAGATTCTTTCTCCTCAATTACAAAAGAAAGCGGAGTTAACATTTTAAGAGTTAAAGCTAAAAATCAGAAAAAACTCAGCAAACCTTTCAGATTATTATTTGAATTATTTCTTCAACGTAAAATCTGGAGAGTTTTCAAATCAAAAGAAATAGATATTGAATTTGACTTAATAATAGCTCACAGCCCTACAATTTTTTGGAGCTATTTGTTAAAAAAACTTAAAGAAAAAAATAAATCTGCTAAGTCATATCTAATTCTTAGAGATATTTTTCCAAAGTGGGCTTTAGATACAGGAATTATAAGTTTTTATAATCCTATATATTGGTTCTTAAAATGGCATGAAAAAAAACTTTATGAACAAGTTCAAGTTATTGGCGTACAAAGTAAAAGCAACTTAAACTACTTCGAATCAAACGTTCATAAATTAGGATTGGAAGTTCTATACAATTTTAAAAAGATAAATTTTGAAAAAATAAATAAATCCAATATTAGGGAAGATTTAAGTCTTCAAAAAAAGGTTATATTTGTATTTGGGGGAAATCTTGGGTTTGCTCAAGATATAAATAATATTTTAGAGCTAGTGGATGCATTCAAAAATAACTCTAAAATACATTTTTTAATAATTGGCGAGGGAACAGAATATAAAAATATTGAAAGTTGGATTGAAAGAGAAAAAAGAAATAACTGTCATTTGCTTCCAGCTGTATCGGATTTAGAATACCAATCTATTCTTAAAGAATGCGATGTTGGAATAATCAGTTTAAGAAGTTCCTTTAAAACAGATAATTTTCCCAACAAGATATTGAATTATATGCAATATGAATTACCAATTTTAGCTAGTGTGAATTCAGGAAATGAACTAATTTACATAATAAGAAAAAATTATAGTGGACTTGCGTCTATTAATGGAAATAAAGAAGATTTAATAAATAATACAAAAGAACTTCTCGATGATGCAAACCTCAGAAAAAAAATGGGGCAAAACGGTAAAAATTTATTAAGAGAAAAATTTAATTCCATCCATGCAATTGAAAGCATCCTAAGATCTATTAGTTAATATCTTAAGTTATTTTGAAAAGAGCTAAATAATTTCTTTTTCTTTTCCGGGTTTGGATAATTTAAAAGAACAGATTTATTATTTCCTACTAAGGTAAAAATCCTTCCTCCAACTATGCCAAGTATTCCAAATTTCTTTGCTATTTTAGAAATATCATTTAAATTACTTGCTCCTCCCAAAACGGATAAAGGGATATTTATCTCTTTTGAAACAAAATTAATTAACTCTTGATCAAAGCCTAAAGATGTTCCATCTCTGTCAATATTATTTATCAATATTTCACCCGCTCCATTATCTAAAAAGCTATTAAATAAATCTTCAATCTTATCTTGTACTTTTTTTGTTCCATTAAAAATAAAAGCCTCGTATAAATTTTTCTTATTTTTTTTTAGATCTAAACAACAAACAGTACTTTGTCTTCCAAAATTTTCAGAAATAGAATTTATAATATTTGGGTTCAATATTGCCTCGCTACTAATTGAAATTTTTTCTACTCCTAGATTAATAATTTTTTCAGCGTCATGAATATTCTTTATTCCTCCCCCGTAACATAGAGGCATTCTACTTTCTGCAGCAATTCTTTTAAGAAGGTCAAAATTAACTCCTTTTGAATTAACTGATGCATCAATATCTACTAAAATAACCTCATCTACTTCAAAATCATTAAAGATTCTTATTGCATTTACTGGGTCTCCAAGATAAATATATTTTTTAAAATTTATAGATTTGTAAAGAGCATTTTTATGAATCATCAAAAAAACTGATAGCCTGGGTCTCAACATCTTATAAATTTGCGAAGTTATTCAAAATAGCTAAACCTTGACTGTGGCTTTTTTCTGGGTGAAATTGTGTTCCATAAATATTTCCCTCTGAAAAAGAAGAAGGAAATTGTTTGCCATAGTAAGACTCTGAAGATACTGAAGAAATGATATTTGGTTTTAATATATAAGAATGTAAGAAATAAAATTCTTTATAATCTAAACCCTTTAAGAGAGGACAATCTTTTTTTGCCTTTATTGAGTTCCATCCCATATGAGGCAAGATTATTTTTCTTTTTTTTTCTTCATCTGCAACTTTTATTGTACTGGCGTTTATCCAGCCTAACCCTTTTTTTGAAGGTGCTTCTTCGCTTTCAAGACTCATAATTTGGAGACCAACACAAATCCCTAATATTTTTTTTTCTTTAAGAATCACTTGCTCTGTAAGAGGTTGTATGAAGCCTGAACTATTAAGCAAATCCATTGATGTTTTGAACGATCCAACGCCTGGAAGGATAAGATGAGTTGTATTATTTAAATTATATGGATTAGAAATTTCTTCAACTGGAATATTTAATTGTTTAAATGAAGATTTTAATGCGGATATATTCCCTGAACCATAATTTATAATTGAAATCATCTTTTGGCTCCTGAAATATCCTGCTTAAATAAGTAAGAACCAAATGCTCCCATTTTATATACTAAGTTTTGATTTTTATAATCTTTAAAAGTTTTGAGTGGCATCATCATAAAATCTTTTAATTCTTTTTCGGTGATTTCTAACTTTTTTGCAATATAAGAAAACTCCACATTTATTTCTTTTTCAGATAAAGGAAATTTTGATATTTTTTTTAAGGCTTCTTCTCTAGTCATCTGTCCAGTTAAGATCATGCTTGAATAAGTTATCTTTCTTGTATCAAAGTTAAATCTTTTTGGAAGCCAATAACCTTCGTAGAATTTTGTGAAAATAGATTCGTAATGTTTATTAGAAAAAGAGTTCCAGTTATATTTTTCTTTTAGAATCTCTTCCGCTTCGGATTTAATATATGGAATATAATCTAAAGCTTTAATTACTTTTATACCCTTTAAAAATCTAAGATTTATTCTGTGATTTACAGCTGAGCTCGTTGGAAAAGATGATAAAGGGAATTTCATAAACTTTCTTTCAATATCTTTTAAAAGAGTTACATCTGATTGATAGTACATCCATTCTAAAGGGACTGACACTGCCTCAGTAGAAATGTTCCCTCCATTTAATATATATTTAATATCATGCTGCTCAGCAAAATTGTAAAGTGTTGCCATAAAAGCGTGATCTTGTGGCATATCTATATTTGAGAGACCTGATTTAAAAAAGGCTAATTGAAGATCTTTCATTTCTTCCCAATTTATAACTTTTACATGCAACTCTAAGTTTAATTTAGAAATAAGATTATGAATATTTTCGACAGCTTCTTTAGAATTCCAGCCGGTATCGACATGGAAAACTAGCGGTTTTAACTTTAATTCAGTAACAATGTAGTGGAGTAAATAAGAACTATCACAACCTCCGCTGAGTCCCAAAAAACAATCGTATTCATTATTAACTCCACTTTGTCTTATTTCTTTTACTATTTTTTCTAATTTATTTAAATTTTTACCTTCTAGAGATTGGTTCCAGGTTTTCTCATGTAAATTAAAAAATCTCGAGCAATGATCACATACTCCTTTAGAGTCAAAAGTTATATTTGAATCGGTAGAATCCATAACACAGTTTGTACAACTTTGAATTTTTTGCATATTTAGATGTTTACATTCAAGGTTTGAAGTAGTCTTCTTTTTTATTTGGAAATTTCCAAATCTTTATTCCATACACAATGTAAAAAAGTATTATGAAGGTAAATGTTATGTTAAATAATAAATTTGGATCAGAAATAATTTCATCAATATTTAAGCTCGGGAAGAAATAATTTAAGAATATTTTTCCAGTCCCGAATATAAACCAATAAAATAGAGTATCTAAAAAAACATAAAAAGTGTTTGGGATAATAATTAAATAAATTCTTGACCTCAACCTTCCTAATACTAAACACAGTAAATTTGTATGTACGCCAATCCACCTGAGCAATATTATTTCTTTTACCGTACCTTTTTTAATTATATCAACAGAAAAATCTTTGACTTTAAAGAATAGATTTTTAATTTTTGATTTTTTTTCTTCTTTTGTTTGATCGCCAAATTTTTTAATTTTTTCTAGAGGAAAAATAAAAGAAAAATAGCCAACAAAATATAAGAATAAATGCTGCAAAGTAGTTGCAATTAAAAAAACTAAAGCCGCTTCAAAAATAGTGTTTGAACCAAAAAGATATAAAATATAAGGCAATGAAGGAATGGGCAAAAGCAGTATAAAAAATAATATAAATATATCTGCTAAAACAAAACCACTTAGAGTAAAAAACATAGAAATTTAAAAAATCAATTGTAACAATTAAAAAAAAATAAATGAAAATATTAAATGTAATCGAAAATATTGATGAAAAAACTGGAGGAGGAGCCGCAGAAAGATCTCGTCAAATAAGTCTACATCTTTCTAACTTAGGTCATGATGTAAAAATTCTTACCACGAATGTTCATTTATCTACATCGCATAATGAGTCTTTGTACCCTTTGAATTTGGAGGCTTTACCATGTATAAACAGTAGATTTTACATTCCCTACCCTTCACTAAGAAGAATTAATAAACTTATAAAAGAAGCTGACGTGATTCAGCTTTTTAGCCATTGGACCATTTTAAATGCCATTGCATTTTTAATGATTAAATTAAATAAAAAGCCTTATGCAGTAACTCCTTTAGGTGCTTTACCAATTTTCGGAAGATCGAGTTTTATTAAAAAAATTTATAATCTATTGCTAGGAGACAGGATTATTAATAATGCAAATAAGTGTTTTATTGCGACTAAAGGAGAAATAGAAGCTTTGACTTTATATGGTGTAGATTCAAAAAAAATTAATCATTTACCCAATGGAATAAATGAAGAAGACTATTTATTAAAATATGACAGTTCATTTAGATCCAGACTAAAAATTGGAAATAATCCTTATATTTTGTTTATTGGGCGACTAAACCCGATAAAAGCACCTGATATACTTTTAAAAGCTTTTATAAAAATTAATAAAGATTATCCAGAAGTTAATCTTGTTTTTATAGGTCCTGATGAAGGAATGTTAGAAGGCTTAAAAAAGCTTGCAAGAGATAATTTAAATGGCAATAAAGTTCATTTCTTAGGCTATGTTAGTAAATCAGACAAAGCAGCTCTTGCTAAATCATGTTTGTTTTTAACTGTTCCTTCTCATCAAGAAGCTATGTCTATAGTAGTGTTAGAAGCTGGTATTTCTGGTAGACCTGCATTAATAACTGATCAATGTGGATTTAATGAAGTAGAAGAAGTTGGGGGTGGTTATGTTGTAAAAGCCAAAATAGAAAGCATTACTGAAGGTATCTATAAGATGTTACAAAACAAAAAATCTTTAGATTTAATGGGTCAAAAACTTCAAAATAAAATTAAAAAAGATTATCTTTGGTCTCAAAGCTCTAAAATGCATGAAAAAATCTTTATAGAAATGATTAATCCTTAGTATGAATTTCTTTGGAGTGATAAAATTTATTTTTTAATGATAGGAAATAATCATAGCCTTAGTTAATGATGAAAAAAGTTTTTATACAAGGTCTAGGTTTCGTTGGTTCTGCGATGGTTGCTGCAGTAGCTAAATCGAAAAATTCCTCTGGGAAACCAAATTATCACGTTGTTGGTGTTGATCTAGATAATAAAGATGGAAGAGAAAAAGTGTCTTTAATAAATGAAGGGAAATTTCCATTTCCAACAAAAGATAAAGATTTAATCAAGTCTCTTTCAACCTCTCACGCTAACGGTAACATCGAAGCAACCACAGAACAAAATAGGTTTGATGAAGCAAATATAATTTTAATCGATATACCTCTTGATATTCCTTATTTAGACGAAAAGCCTATTTTAGCATTTGATAAGTTTGAAACTGCTATAAAAACTATTGGCTCACAAATCAAGAGAAATTCATTAATTATAATAGAAACTACTGTACCGCCTGGAACTTGCGAAAAGATTGTAGTTCCTGTTTTGAGCAAAGAGCTAAAAAAAAGAAAAATGAATTTAAAAGATATCTATTTAGCTCATTCTTATGAGAGGGTAATGCCAGGAAAGGATTATCTAGCTTCAATTACTGACTTTTGGAGAGTTTTTGCTGGCTATAACGAAAAGTCAGGAGATTTGTGTGAAGAATTTCTTAAAAATATAATTAATACAAAAGATTTTCCATTAACCAGATTATCTTCGATGACAGCTTCAGAGAGCTCAAAAATATTAGAAAATACTTATCGAGCTACAAATATAGCTTTTATTGATGAGTGGACAAAATATGCTGAAGAAATAGGTATAGACTTATTTGAGATAATAGATGCCATTAAAAAAAGACCTACTCATACTAATATTATGATGCCAGGTCTTGGTGTGGGAGGTTATTGTTTAACCAAAGATCCTATGTTCGCTCCAGCGTCCTCTGAACAATTATTTGATAAAAATTTAGAGTTTCCCTTTTCTAAATTAGCAGTAAAAACTAATCACAATATGCCAATCCACACTGCAGATAGGGTTATTTCTTTACTTAAAGGAAACATAAAAGATAAAAAAATATTAATATGCGGAGTTAGCTATAGACAAGACATTGGAGATACTAGGTTTTCCCCTTCCGAAGTTCTTGTAAGAGAACTATTAAATAAAAATGCAAAAGTAATATGTCATGACCCTCACCTATCTTACTGGCCTGAGCTTGGAATTAAACTAATTGAAGAATTACCTAAAAAGAATCAATTTGATGCAATAGTTTTTGCTGTTCCTCATTCTGAATATAAAGATATAGACCTAGTTAAATGGCTTGATAAAAAAGTAATAATTTTGGATGCTAATATGGTTTTTGATGATGCTACAAGGAAAAAAAATAAAGCTCTTGGAATTAATATAGAAAGTATCGGACGAGCAACAGGATTGTGACAAAAAAAATTCTCATAACAGGTGGAGCGGGATTTATTGGTCTAAACCTAGCAAATAAGTTAGCAAATATAGGATATAAAGTTGATATAGCTGACAATTTCAATAGAGCAATAAAAGATAATTTTCTTGAAAACTGTATTAGCAAAAATAATATCTCTCTTAAAAAAATTGACCTACTTGATGAAATAGAAGTTTTATCAATGGATAAAGATTATCATGCTATTTTTCATCTTGCCGCCATAATCGGTGTGAAGCATGTATTAAACAAACCTTTTTCTGTCTTGCACGACAACATAAAAATGTTGACGAACATAATAGAACTATCTCACCTCCAAGAAAAAGAATTCAAGAGGTTATTATTTTCATCTACTAGTGAAGTTTATGCTGGTACTCTTAATTATTTTGATATGAAAGTACCAACGCCAGAAAACACTCCTTTGACAGTTTCGGATTTAACTCATCCAAGGACGTCTTATATGCTTTCAAAACTATACGGCGAAGCTTTATGCCATCATTCCAATCTACCTTTTACAATATTTAGACCTCACAATATTTATGGCCCTCGAATGGGCATGTCTCACGTTATTCCTGAACAATTAAGAAAAGCTTACTTTGCCAAAGAAGGAGATAGAATAGAAGTTTTCTCAGCTGAGCACACTAGAGCATTTTGCTTCATAGACGATGCTATTGAAATGCTTACTATCATATTAGCTGATAAAAAATGTGAAGGTTTAACTCTCAATATAGGTTCTGAATCTCCTGAAATTTCTATTCTACAGTTAGTAAGTGAATGTCATAAAATCATGAACAAGAAACTTAAAATATCCTCTATAGATGGTCTATCTGGATCTCCTGCAAGAAGAGCTCCTGATATGAAACAAACTCAAAAAATTCTTAATTTCAAATCGCAGATTGGTTTGACAGATGGTTTGAAGGAAACATTCCGTTGGTACAAAGATAACGTATTTGAAAATGAAGGCAACAGCGCCATTTAGAACTTTACAAAGTTATAGGAAGTGAAAATTGTTAAATAAAATATTAATTGTTTTTGGAACTAGGCCAGAGGCTATAAAAATGGCTCCTGTTGTAAAAGTATTAGAAAATAAGTTTATTGTTGAGGTTTGTGTTACAGCACAACACAGGCAAATGCTGGATCAAGTTTTAGATGTTTTTGAAATTATTCCTCAAATAGATCTTGATATTATGCGTCCAAATCAAGACTTATTTGATATCACAAGTAAGATATTAATTGGAATGAAAAATGTAATTTCAAAAGTAAATCCTGATTTGGTTCTAGTTCACGGCGATACGACAACTGCGATGACCACTGCCTTGGCAGCATTTTATAGTGGTGTTTCTATAGGTCATATTGAGGCGGGTTTGAGAACACATGATGTTAGATCTCCTTTTCCCGAAGAACTAAATAGACAAATCGTTTCTAAGATATCTAATTTTCATTTTGCGCCCACAAAAAAGTCTGAGCAAAATTTATTGAATGAAGGGATTAATAAAGAAAAAATATTTGTAGTTGGGAATACTGTTATTGATGCTCTTCTGTTCGCTCAAAAGAAGGCAAAAATAACTGAATTTTCACCTACTTTAAAAAAGTCACTCCCATTTTTAAATGACTTGGACAATAAAAAAAAGAAATTGATACTCATTACAGGACATAGAAGAGAAAACTTTGGTCAAGGATTTAAAAATATATGTGAAGCTCTTAGAGAACTAAGTCTTAGAAATAAAGATATAGAATTTATATACCCTGTTCATTTAAATCCAAACGTTCAAAAACCTGTTAAGGCAATGTTGAGTAAAATTAAGAATGTTAATCTTATTAAACCTCTAGATTATCTTCCTTTTGTTAAATTAATGGAATCTTCTTATTTAATACTGACAGATAGTGGAGGCATACAAGAAGAGGCTCCCAGTTTGGGAAAGCCTGTATTAGTAATGAGAAATAATACAGAAAGACCAGAAGCCATTAAATCAGGTACAGTGAAATTAGTTGGTACAGAAAAAAATAATATATATAAAAATGTTCAAAAATTGATTGATGATAAAGCGGCCTACAAGTCTATGTCTGAGTCACGTAATCCTTACGGGGATGGTAAATCAAGTTCTAAAATTATGAATATTTTATTAAAGAGCATTAAATGAAAATATCTGTAATTGGTCTGGGGTACATAGGTCTTCCTACAGCAGCTATTTTTGCTTCAAATGGATTTAGCGTAAATGGCATAGATTTAAACGAAGAAATAGTTTCTAAAGTAAATGACGGAAAAATACATATTGTTGAACCTCACTTAGAAAATCTAGTAAAAGAGGCTATAAAAAAAGGATATCTCAAAGCTCAAAAAGAAATTAGTGAATCGGATGTTTATATTATTGCAGTGCCTACCCCCTTCAAAGAAAATCATGAACCGGATCTCACATATGTGGAGTCAGCAATTAAGTCTTTAAGTAAATATTTAAAGAAAAAAGATTTAGTTATTATTGAATCTACTTGTCCAGTCGGCACGACAGAAAAAATGTCTAAATTACTTTCTGAAATTAGGCCAGATTTAAAGTTTCCTGAATATAAGGATGAGAAAAGTGCAGATATTTCTATTGTTTATTGTCCCGAAAGAGTTCTTCCGGGAAATATAATTGATGAATTTAATAGAAATGACCGAATTATTGGTGGAGTATCAAAAAAATGTTCGATTGAAGCCTTAAAATTGTATAAAAATCTTATAAAGGCAGAATGTTTTGTTTCAGATTGTAGAACGGCTGAGTTAGTTAAACTGGCAGAAAACTCTTTTAGAGATGTAAATATTGCATTTGCTAACGAATTATCAATTATAAGTGATGATCTCAAAATAGATGTAAGAGAATTAATAAATTTGGCCAACAAACATCCAAGAGTAAATATCCTCTCTCCAGGGGCTGGTGTCGGAGGTCATTGTATTGCTGTTGATCCTTGGTTTATTGTTCATTCTGCTCCTGAAAATTCTAAAATTATTAAATCTGCAAGAGAAATAAATGATGAGAAGCCAATATATTTATTAAATAAAATAAAAGGTGAAATCTCTGATCTTAATAAAAAGCCTCGTGATCTAACAATTTCAACATTTGGCCTTTCTTTCAAACCAGATATTGATGATCTTCGAGAAAGTCCTGCTTTAGAAATTAGTAAATCCTTGAATCAGATTGGCTTTAAAAAACACAATATAGTTGAACCAAATATTGATCAACTTCCTAAAGGAATTTTTAAACCAGGCGATAAGTTAATAGGATTTGAAGAAGCATTAAATGCCGATATTCTTATATTCCTTGTAAATCATTCAGAATTCAAAAAAATAAAAATGGATAAAATTAAAAATAAACTTATTTTTGACATAAGCGGAATTTTGAGTTGATGAGTTGGTCATGGAATTCTTTTTAAAAGCAATCTTTATTTCCTTTTTTGGACTATGTCTTTCATATGTATTTGTAAAAAGTTATCTATCTTTTGCAAAAAAATATAATCTTTTATCCGGTCAAAATGATTTGAATGTTCCGAATAAAATTGTTCCTACTTCAGCTGGTTTAGCTTTGGCATGTGCCTTTTTTGTAACTCTGTATCCAATTAATTTCTTATACCCAATTCAAGTTTCTTATCTTTTATCAATTCTTATGGGTGCATCATTTATGACGGTTATGGGCTTTTTAGACGACTTAAAGAATATAAGTGCTTTCATAAAAATATTATTTCAATTTATTTTCTCTTTAGGTATTTTATATATTTTTGGGGCAGATAGTATTTATGTAGGGCTTAATGAAGTCTCTTTAGTTTTTCTTGGAATTTTTTTTATTATTTTTTTAATCTGGATAATAAATACTTTCAATTTTATTGATGGTGCAGATGGCCTGCTTGCAAGTAACTGTTCTCTTATATGCTGTCTTCTTTTCTTTTTTTTCTTTAGTTCCAATAACGAGTTTTTATCATTAATTGCAATTTCTCTAGGGAGTATTTCTATGGGATTTCTTAGGTTCAATTGGACTCCAGCTAGTGCATTTATGGGCGATAGTGGATCACTTTTTTTTGGATCAATGTTTGTTGTTTTAATCTGCGGTTCTATTTTTCAAGAAATTCTATCTATCTGGACTTGGCTGATAATACTTTCAATTTTTTATGTGGAAACAACTGTGACACTAATTATACGATTAATTAGAAAAGAAAATTTTTTTTCTGGTCGTCATGAATTACATGCTTATCAAAAGCTTGTCATAAAAACTCAGGACCATAGCTCGCCCTCTAAAGCTTTTATAGCTATACAGTCCCTTTGGACAATACCAGCAAGCCTACTCTCATTTTATTTTCCGGAATATAATCCATTGATATATTTCATTACTATCTTACCTATGATTATAGGCTTCTATCATTTCGGACCAAGAAAAAGCTAATGACAGAAAAAGAAATCCCGTCAATTTTATTTATATCTGAAAATTATCCTCCAGAAAATTTTGCAGCAGCAATTCGTGTTTTTGAAAGAGGTGAATATTGGAAAAAATGGGGTTATTTCACTCAATACATTACTACTTTTCCAAATAGGCATCTTGGCAAAAATCATGATGGCTATGAAAATAAGCTTTTTAGAATGGTCAGGGAGAAGAATAAAAACGTATTAAGAGTAAAAACTTTTATACCAAAAAGAAATAGAATTCTGTTTAGAGCAATACATCAAATATCTTTCATGTTTTCTTCATTTATAGGAGGATTATTTTTAAAAAAAAATTCAGTTGTAATTGCAACCACTCCTCAATTTTTTTGTAGTTTTTCTGCTTTATTAATTTCTAAAATTAAAAGAATTCCTTTTATTCTTGAGGTTGCAGATATTTGGACGAACTCCATAAAAGCAACAATCAAAACTAACTCTATTTTTTTTTCATTTCTTTTGAAAATTGAAGAATATATATTTAAAAAATCTGATGCAATAATTGTTCTTACTGAGGGCTTTAAAAAAGAACTTATAAATAGAGGCATTTCAGAAGATAAAATTTTTATAATTCAAAATGGTGTAAATAAACCTATCTTAAGCCGTCATCATAAAATTGATTTAAGAAAAGAACTAAACCTAACAGATGAAATAATTATAGGTTATGCAGGATCTTTAGGACTTGCTCAAGGTATAGAAAATATTTGTAATACAGCTGAAATTCTTGAAAGTAGGAAAAATAAAAAAATAAAATTTGTTTTTATTGGAAATGGAGATAATAAAGATTTATTAATAGACAAAAGCAAACTTTTTAAGAATTTAATTTATCTAGGAAATAAAGATAGAAAAATTATTCCAAATTATTTAACTGAGTTTGATATAGGACTGGCTCATTTAATTAATGATGAAGCTTTTAAAACTACTATACCTTCTAAAATATTTGAATTTATGGCTTCAGGTTTGCCTATTTTAATGGTTTCGCCCAAAGGAGATGCTTCTGAAATAATTGAAAAATTTGACATCGGTAAATGGGTTAATGCTGGAGATGCAATCCTTCTTGCAAATACAATTGAAGAAATTGTCTCTAATTTAGAAAAATTAAAATACTTTTCTCAAAATTCAATTAAGGCTTCTTTAAATTTTTCAAGAGAAAATCAAGCTAAAAAAGTTATAGAAGTTGTAGAAAAAGTTATTTCTTCTAAAATAAAAAAATAAAATAGGTATTCAAATGAAACAAGTATTTCAAAATATGAAAACTGGCCTTCCTGAGCTTGTCGAAGTTCCGGTTCCCATGAGCAAGAATGGAGAACTAATAATTAGGGCTTCTAAGTCTTTGATTTCTAAAGGAACAGAAAAAATGCTGAACGATTTTGGCAAATCTAGTCTCATAGGAAAGGCTATTAGTCAGCCCGACAAGGTCAAAACTGTAATTGAAAAGTTAAAAAATGAAGGAATTGCTTCAACTTATGAGTCGATTAATTCAGTTTTAAATAAACCCACTAAAATGGGCTATTGTCACGTTGGTAGAGTTTTAGATAGCGGGAATACTAATTACTCATTAGGCGATAGAGTTATTTCAAATGCGAACCATGGTGACATAGCAAGAATACCCGAAAATTTAACAGCTAAGATTCCTGAAAATGTCGATGATGAGTCTGCAGTTTTTACTGTTATGGGTTCAATTGCTCTTCAGGGGATAAGGCTTATTTCTCCAACGATAGGAGAAACAATTGTAGTATCTGGTTTGGGATTGATAGGATTATTAACTGTCCAGATTCTGAAAGCTAATGGATGTAATGTTGTCGGAATTGATATAGACAAATTAAAATGTGATTTAGCAGAAAGTTTTGGTGCTGAAGTTTTTAATATTGCTGAGGGTGAAGATCCTAGTGAATACTGTAAATCAATAACAGATGGGCATGGTGTTGATGCCGTAATTATTACCGCGAGTTCAAAAAGTAATGATGTAATTCATCAAGCTGCCTCATTAACTCGCAAAAGAGGGAAAATTGTTTTAGTTGGAGTTGTTGGATTAGAACTAAAAAGAGAAGATTTTTACGAAAAAGAGCTTTCTTTCCAAGTATCTTGTTCTTATGGGCCAGGAAGATATGAAGAAAAATACGAATCTCAAGGAATGGACTACCCTATTGGTTTTGTGAGGTGGACAGAAAAAAGAAATTTTGAAGCCGTTTTAAAATTAATGTCAGATGGCTCTTTAAATCTTAAACCTCTTATCTCTCATAGGTTTTCTTTAGAAAAAATTAGAGAAGCATACGAAATATTGGATGATAAAAAATCCTTGGGAGTAATTATTGAATATTCTTCTAATGATAAATCTTTAATAGATCAAAAAAGTGTAAAAATTTCAAAGGAAGATGATAAAACTTATCCATCTAAGGTAAATGTTTCTTTTCTCGGTGCAGGAAACTATGCTTCTAGATTTTTAATTCCTAATTTTAAAAAAAATAATTCTATTTTAAGAACTATCGTAACAAGTGAGGGCTCGAGCGGAGTTCATGCTGCTAAAAAATTTGGTTTTAAAAATGCATCGACAAATGTAGAGGATGCTATGAATGAGGACACAAATACCCTCGTGATAGCAACAAGACATAATCTCCATGCTAATCAAGTTCTTCAAGGTTTGAATGCAAATAAAAATTTATTTGTAGAAAAACCATTAGCTATAAATAAAAATGATCTTTTAGAAATTGAAGATTTCTACAAAAGAATGAAAAAAAAACCTATTTTTATGGTGGGATTTAACAGAAGATTTTCATCTCATGTTGTAAAGATGAAAGAATTGCTTGAATCAAAAAAGAGTCCTAAATCATTTATATTTACAATGAATGCAGGTTACATTTCTAAAGACCATTGGACACAAGATAAACAGATAGGAGGAGGAAGAATAATAGGAGAAGCATGTCATTATTTAGATTTAATGAGATATTTAAGCGGAAGTAAATTTAAGTCTTGGTCAGCTATAAAAATTAAAGATCAATTTAAAAAAGATTCTTTAAACGACATATCTATTATTAATCTTGAGTTTGAAGATGGATCTATAGGATCAATTCATTACTTTGCTAATGGAGGTCCATTTCCTAAAGAAAGAATAGAGGTTTTTTGTGAAAATTCTGTTTTGCAATTAAATAACTTTTACGAGTTAAAGGGATATGGATGGAAAAATTTTAAAAGGCAGAAAACTTTTTTCCAAGAAAAAGGACAAAAAGAATGTGTAGCTGAATTTATAAATTCTATTAACTCTGGTTTAACTAGCCCAATTCTTTTTGAAGATTTAATAGAAGTCTCAAGCCTGGCAATTGAGATATCTAAATCTTTAGAGACTTAATTTATAACAATTTTGACTTACTTAGATTTTAAAAAGGTAACTAGGTTTTTACAGACCACAAAATATCTTAAATTTTTTCAAATTATTTACAGATTTAAATTTTTTTTTTAAATTTGAGTTCAAATTTGTTGAATTAGTTCTAAATTTAAGAGAACAAAAAAATTGGATAGCTCATAAAAATAAGCGCTCTTCACAAATAATGGATGGTGAATTAATTTTATTGAACTCCGTAGGCAAAATTAATTCTTGGAAGCCAAAGAATAAATCACTTCTTTGGAAGTATCATTTGCATTATTTTGACTATGCATCGGATAAATTAAGTCAAAGAGAATCCGAACTGGTATCTCTAACCATTAATGATTGGGTAGATTCTAATAAGTCCACTAAAGAGTTCTCTTGGGATCCTTATCCTTTATCCCTAAGAATAGTAAATTGGATTAAATTTCATATAAACGAAAGTAAACTTTCTGATAAAGCTGTAAAAAGTTTATCGAATCAAGCTCAATATTTATACAAGAATCTGGAGTTTCATTTATATGGAAATCACCTTTTTAGAAATGCTAAAGCTCTTTGTTTTGTTGGGGCTTTTTTTGACACAAAAGAATCAAAAAAGTGGCTTTCTAAAGGTATTAAAATTTTAAAAAACGAACTTAAAGAACAACTATTAGAAGATGGGGGAAATTTTGAGTTAAGCCCCATGTATCACTGCAATATGACGGAAGATATATTGGATTTAATCAATCTATTTAAAGCTTATCCAAATTTAATAGATGAAGAGCTAAATAAAAGTTTAAATGAATCAATTAAAAAAATGATTTTTTGGCTTGAAGAAATGTGTCATCCAGATGGAGAAGTATCCTTTTTTAATGATAGCGTTTTAAAAAATGCTTTAACTCTTAATCAATTAAAAGATTATGCAAAGTTGTTATCTGTGGATTTAATGGCTAGTGAAAAAATAATTAATAAGATCGTACATCTTGAGCATTCTGGATATGCTACTTTTCAATCTAATGAATTTAAACTTATATGTGATATTGGAAAGATTGGACCTAATTATATCCCTGGTCATGGACATGCAGATATTCTTTCTTTTGAATTATCTGTTTTCGGAAAAAGAATATTTGTCAATTCGGGAACTTCTCTTTATGAAGAATCTCTTAAAAGACTTAACCAAAGAGAAACGAATGCTCATAACACTGTTGAAATAGACGAAAAAAGCTCGTCAGACGTTTGGAGAAGTTTTAGAGTAGGGAAAAGAGCTTGGCCAATTAACGTTTATGTGGGTAAAAGAAATATCTCAGCTACTCATAATGGATATTCGAGATTAGGTAATAATTTAAATCACAAAAGGAACTGGGAAATAAATCAAAATAAAATAGAGATCATAGATCTCATAACTGGAAATTTTAAAACTGCAAAGGCTTACTTTCATATTCAACCTGATCTAATGATTGATCAAGATCATGAAAATGAGCTAAAAATTTATCCTACAAATCAAGATTTTTTTTTAAAGTTTTTAGCTTCTGAACCAATAAGTCTTTTGGATAGTATTTGGTATCCTGAATTTGGAAAAGAAATTCCCAATAAAGTAATTTGTATTCCGTTTAAAAGCTCTTCTTTGAATACAATTATTCAAGTCTCTTAAATAAAAAAAATTATGATGGCCAAAGAGATTTATATTTTTTTGAAATTTCTGAGATTTTGTATTTAGCTAAAAATTTTTGTTCATCAATACTGTCTTTTTTGATATTTTTACTTTCAGAAATAAAAGTTGAAATTTTTTTTAATTCGTCTTCGCTAATAAAATCTTGAGAACAAATAGAGATAGAATTAGGGTAATTTTCGAGGAATTTATTCGATGAGTCATCTTTAATAGAAGAAATATTTAAAATTGGCTTTCCTGTAATTGCATAATCTACTAATTTAGAAGGAAGTTGAAAATTGGTTATATTGCTTATATTCACTAAAATATCTGATTCAAAAAGCTTGTAATAAGAATCTTCTTTAGAAACTTCTCCGTGAAAAAAGTAAGAAAAATTTTTAAAAACTAATTTAGATATATCTACATCATTTGTAAGTCCATAAAAATGCATTTCAATATCTTCTGAAAGCATAACGCTTAGTCTTTCTAATAATTTCATTAAAAAGAGTGGATTTCTTATTTTTGAATACAATGTACCAATATAAATTAATTTAAATTTTTTTTTGCTTTCTCTTTTTTTTGTAATTGAATTTTCTATCTCTTTGTTTCTTTTAAAAAAACTATCATTTAAAAGTGGCTCAATTACTTTTATTTTGTTTTTTGATTCAGGAAATAGAGATGAATAAATTTCTTTAGTCTCTTGATTAGTTACTGAGGCATAATCACACAAAGAAAAAATTTCTTTTTCTTTTCTTTTATTTAGGCTCTTATATAAATAAAAATTATTAGGTTGAGAATCTTCTAAAAAACAGAATGGATCTCCCATATCAATAATCCACGGTAATTTAGGGTTTGTTTTTTTTATTCTTTTTGCAACTATGTGAGAACTAAAGGGATGGGAGACTGATATAAGAATATCAAACGGCCCCTCGGAATCAATAATTTTTTTAGTATCTTTATATGCTTGATTTATCCATGTCCATGCAAAATCAGGCCATTGAGTATTTTTTAAAAAAAAATTGTAACTTAATTTAATGGTTAGTTTTAATTTTGAAATAAAAAAAACATAAAGTTTATCAAATATTGAAATTTTTTTACCATCAGAAAAATTGCTCATATTTATATCATGATTAGTTATTTCTCTTCTGATTCTTCCTAATTTATTTTCTTTTGATCTTTTAATTTTTTTATTTTGAATGGTATCTGTATTTTGTTTTGCAGCCGTAATAACGAATATCGAGTGCCCTTCTTTTTCCCAAAAATCTACTATTTGGCTCCATCTTTCTGAACGAGGATTAGATTCAGGAAGATAAAAGTATGTTACAAGTAAAATTTTCATCGTTGGATGATGATATTTTGTTTTATGTTTCTAAATTTAGGGTTCTTCTCTCTTTCAAATCCTAGCCACATTGCTAAACCTAAAAAACACCATATTGCTTGGAAAGCATCCTCCCTTGGATAGCCAAAGAGAGAATGATAAATGGTAAAAAAAATAACTAATCCTAAATATATGAGAATTGGCTTTTCATCTGTTTTTGATAAAAAATTATTTATCCTTAATAAACTTAAAAAATATGGCATGAAGGAAAATATCATGAAGATAATACCAACTCTCTGTGTCCATCTTAGAAAATCATTATGAGGACCTGAATTCATTACACTCGACAACCCGGTACCAGTAATATATTCATGAGGCCTAAGTAAATTCAATCCATTAATAAAAATTTGAAATCTAGATGTTTCTCCTTCAGTGTACTTATTAATTAAATTTTGATTCAAATCAAAATCGTATGTGACATACAAAAAGAGAAAATAAACTAATAATGAAAAAAAAGCATAAGTAAGAAGAATTTTTAGTTTTCCCGAATTTAAAAGAAATATAAAGAATAATGCAGCTATACCTATCAAAAGAAGAGACTGTCTGCTGGATGACAAGAAAATAAATATTAATATTAGCGAAAGTGAAAATATCGTAATAGCTCGCATTAAGTTATTAGTTTTTATGGAAATCAAATAGATACCAGAAATGACAGGAAAAGTCATATAAGGAACATAAGAATTGTAGGCAATATTAGCTCCGCCATATTCAGCCATTTGACCAAGTAAAAAAATAGAAAAAATAGAGCCATCAAAAACAGACATTAAGTAAACTAGCAAACTGAAAGGAGCAACAATCACTGAAATAAAAGCAATATTTTTAATTTCGTTTTCTTTCAACCCTCTTAGAGAAAAATAAAATATCATAGGTACATAAATTACAGCAGCTCTCAGTACAAATAACCTTGGGTCTATTCCTGCTGCAGATTTCGAGGTTATCTGCCAATCCCAACTAAATCTATATAGGTCAATCATGGGGTCATATAAAGCTGAAAGCGCTAAACAAAAAATTGATAGCATTAAAAAAAATATTTCGGGCCTTATAGTTAAAGTAACATGTTCCCTTTCAATTAAAGTTAATAAAAAAAGAAAAAGAAAGAATAAAAAAAAATATTCTCTGTATAAAGTCATTTCTGAATATTCAGATACAGAAAAATGAAAAGGCACAATACTCATTAGCAAGTAAAGAGCATAAAGACCAAATTTATGTACTATATCCATTATAAATTTGAATTATAAAGAACCCCATAAGAAGGAGAAAAATTTATTTTTTTCCAAGACTTCATATATTCATAATTATATGTTGACATTATATCTAAGCTATTTTTTTTGATTTGGACACAAAAAAAATGTGGTTCTTCATCTATTTTATAATCTGCTAAAAAACCGTCATTTTTAAAATAAGAAGGCCTTATTGGTTTTAGAATTATTTTATCAAATGCTTCTTTATTTTCATTAATTTGAATTTGTTTATCTGAAAAAGGGCTAAAATGTGAATCGTTAGACCTATAAAGTTGTCTTTTTGATAGTTCTGCTCCATAAACATAAGTTCCGGGATCTGAAATTATATTTTCTCCATCTATTTCTAGATCAATTGATAGTTGATCAAAATGCATATGCTCAGATCGATAAGGTTTTTTTCCAGACCAGCATCTGACTGAAAGAAAAAGATGGTCTGAAGAAAAAATATATAAACCAAAATCTTTATAAAATTTACAAACTAAGTTATTTGTTAGAAATTTTTCACCATTAAAATGATATCTAAAGACAGAATCATTCAATAGTTTCGAATTTTCTAAAAAATTATCTAAAGACTCAAATTTAGATTTAAAAATAACTTTTTTATTCGATGAATTAAAATTTATTTTTTTATTCCTTAGAAAATAATTTATTACACAATAATCAAGACTTTGTTTTTTAGGATTGAACTCCTTTATGTTCATTCCAAAAGCATTACCTATATCTTGAATGTGTCTAACATCTAAAATATTTTCCACAAAGTAAGGAGAATCATATTCTTGGTGTTCATAGTCTTTCAAATTTAAAAATAATTTTCTTGCATCAGAAATTTTCAATTTTTCGTAAATTGGATTTAATTTTAGAAAGCGCCCACTATCATTATCTCCTATCTGAGTGAAAGAATTATTAGACTTAGTTAAGTCATTTAAAAAACTTACGGTATTCTTTAATTTATTAAAATACCATTCAGGCAGAATTATAAACTTACCCATTTTATCTTCAGAAAATATTGTTGAATCAATCTTTTTCAAACTTTTTAATCTCTTATTATCTATATTCATCAATAATGAAGTCGAAAATAAAATCATTTCAGAAGAAAGTCTATGATAAGAAGTTGATCCTTCAAAATTAGATCCTTCATCATAAAATTGGTTTTTAAATTCAGATATAAGTTCCTTTATAGAAAATACAAGCCACTTGTTTGTCTTTTTCGCAGGAGAGATATAAGAGCTTATAAATATAAGCCCAGCTATATTAGACAGGTAATGATTATTTTTATTTCCATACTTATTTTCTAGGTTATTAAAAATATAATTTCCATGAAGATAAATACTGCTAGAAAAAAAGTGCTTAAAATCAGAATCGAATTGAAAACCTTGAGAGCAAAAAATATCATAAGCAATTAAAAAATTTGAAGCTCTGATAGAGACGTCCATGGAAGAAATCCAATTTACTCCATATCCGGGTGGATTAGTGGCTATAAAATCCAAAATTTGATTTCTAAATTCAAAAATTATCTTTTCTTTTCTTTTCAGCTCATCTTTACTATCTTTTAAAGAAATAAATTCATGAGCTAGCATCGGCAAATGTTGCATCCTAGATAGTTCCCATGGAACTTTAATATCTGCTCCATCAATAAATTGAAAATTAATAAATTTACTCCATTTTTTTTCAGACCATCTATATCCAGATTTAAAATCAATTTGCCAATCTATTGGTTCATAAGAACTTGGAATTAATTTCCATATCTTTTTTGAAAAGGCTAAATCTTTTTTGCTGATTATTTTTTCTAACCAGTTTTCCTCTTTATCACGCTCAATATTTAAGTGTGAATAATAATTATGATCTTCAAAACCTCTGCATTGCATACCATATTGAACTTTAGTCCAGCCTGAGCCTAATAAATCAAATTTGTGTTCTAAAAAATTAGATATTATGAAGGAATTAGCTTCTTGATCTAATTCATCAATAAAGTTTTTTTTTAAAATATTATTAATTTTTATGTTTTTAATTTCATTATTTGAAAAAAAATAATTGTTCAAATAACTTTTATAATCTGAAATAAACCTTTTTATTCTTCTCCATGTCCTTGTAACTAAAGCATTGAATCCATATTCAATAAAAATAGAATTAGTTTTTTGAAAAATATTTTTGTTTTTTCTCATCTTCGTAATATTTAATTGTTTTAAAAAAAAAGGATTTGCTTACAATTAATGATATCAAATATAAATTATTAAACTATTTATGCTTTTAAAAAAAAATATTCTTTACATTTTAATAATTTCATTTTTTTTATTGCATTTAATTTATCTCAATACTCCATTTGTAAACTTAGAATGGGTTTACAAGATTGGTACAGATTACTTTATAAATCTAAACCCAAACGATTTATCTAAATATTTTTCTAATCAAGCAAATCCTATTACTTATTCATTTTTTTCTAGTTTCTTAGTTTATGTATTTGGAGAAAATTTTATAAGTTATAGGTTGTTAGCATTGCTAGGGGGAACAATAATACTTCTTTGTTTCGTAAAATATAGAAGTCCTTTTCTGATATTAATGATAGGTTTAAATCCATTAATTTGGGTTTACTCTGGAAGAGCCTATTCAGAATTGTTTTCTGTAGGGTTAATGATACTAGCAATAGAAATTGAAAAAAAAGCATACTTTAGAGGACTTATTGGAGTAATTAGTGCTTCAGTAAAATATCACTCAATTTTATTTTTAGGGCCTTATTGGGCTTTTAAATGGTTAGAAACTTTATTTGAGAAAAAAAAATTTGAAATTAATAACCAATATCTTAAATCTTCGATTGTTTTAGTATTTGGCTTCTTATTTTTTCTTTTTTTATATTTTTATGTATTTGATATTTGGATAATTCCAGATAAATGGAAGGATGATTTAGCTTTATTCATACCTGACCTATTTAATAATTTTTTTAGTTATGGGTTTTATTTGTCAGCGTTATTTTGCATAACAGCTCCATATTTTCTTTTTAATAGTAAATTAAAATCGCATCTAATTGCTATATCAATAAGCATCCCACTTGCTATTTTGAACCAAGATAATGGCGAAATGAATTTTGGAAGTTTAGATCAATTAATTGGATCAGAATTGATTTTATTAATAAAAATTATAGGTTTTTGGAATTTTATATTGTGCTCAGAGTTATTTTTAAAAAATAAAGAAAATAGAATACTTTGCCTTACAATTCTTATTTTTATTTTACTTTTATCGACAACAAGACCAGCTCAAAGATACTTAATTTATATAATTCCATTTTGGGCATTAATGATTCATCAATCAAGAATACATATTCACGTTTTTTATAAATGGGGTTATATTTTTGCATTACTAATAGTGAATATTTTTGTAACCCTTTATCAAGTATCGAATGCGAAGGCTTCAGAAAATATAATATTTTGGGCAAAAGAAAATAATTTATCTATAAATACAAATGTTATATATCCTCATGTAGGATACGCATCAAATCATTCATGGAATAGCGATTTGGTTGTTAGATTACATAAAGATATTAATGATCAAATAATCTATGAAAGCCCTGTATCAGTACTAAATTATGAGATAAGGAAATATATTGTAGTCAAAGAAACAAAAAATTAAATCTTATTTGACAGAAAAAATACCATTTGAGTATTCTTTAAGGAAATATATTGACCCTAATGTGATGTTCATTCCGATCATGACTAAATAATATGTTATGGAAAAAAGAGCTGCTTGGTCGGCATCTACCCCATAACTTGTAAGGGCAAGAAAGGAACCGTACTGAAAAGTTCCTAGAAGCCCAGGTGCAGCAGGTAGGCTTGAAGCAAGAAAGGTAAATGTTACAACCGCCAAAGTAGCTGTATAAGGCAAATCGAAATTATGAAAAGAAAACATAGAAAAGACAATCAAGCAATAAATAAGCCATAAAATCAGAGATTGGATTACAACTTTAATGAGATCTTTAGTGCTTGAAAGAATCAACATTCCATCAAAAAATTTATCAAAAAAATCAAATAAGAAGTTTTTTAAATTATTTGGCAAATAAAAAGTAAATTTTTCTAGAACCTTTTTTGACGTATTTTTATTTTTATAAATAATTAATAACAGGAAAAAAATGATGGGAAGAAAAATGAATAAAAATTTACTTCCTGTTATTAATATTTGAGGTAATGAAGAAAAAATAACTATCAATAATAATAAAAGTAGCAACATTAGAGAATCAATTAATCTTTCAAATACAATAGAGGCTAGAGCAAGACTAAATGAAACAGGTTGTGCTTTACTTAATAAGTAAGGCCTAACGAATTCTCCTAATCTAAGAGGTAATATTGTTATCGCAGCAATACCAATGCTAGAAATTGGCAAAATAATCTTTTGATTAAATTGAATTAAAGGATGGAGGATTCTTGCCCATCTTATAGATCTAATGATTAACGAAACTAAAGCCAAAAATAAAGAAATTAGAAGAAAAAGAAAGTTTAATTCTTGGGTTTGGCTTAACATCTTTTTTAAATCAACTTCTGAAAAAGTGAGATATAAAAAAATTGAACTCAACATAAATCCAAATAAAAGCTGAAATAATTTTGGTACTTTTATTTTCATATAACGATTAAGACAAAAAATAGAAAATATAAATTTCTTCCAAATTAATTTTATATTATTTACCTGATTAGAAGTGTCTCAAAAATATATGATAAAATTTATTTTTATTTTTGCTTATCATGAAAATTTTGAATAAATCATATAACCATGATCTTTCCATAGGTTTGCAAAAATGCTGTCAACTTTGTGGATCTTCAAATTTAAATTTAATAATAGATTTGGGCCACACTCCACCTTGCGATTCACTGCTAACTAAAGAACAATTAAATCATCCAGAAAAGCACTATCCTCTTAGACTGTTTAAATGTGATGACTGTGACTTAGTTCAGATAGACTACGTTGTAGATCCAAAAGTAGTTTTTCACAATGAATACCCTTATTTAGGAGGTATAACAGAAACTTTAGCGAATAATTTAAAAAACGGAGCAAAAAGCTTTGTTAAAAGCTTAAACCTACCTAAAGACGGGCTTGCAGTTGATTTAGGCTCAAATGACGGTACATTCCTTTCAGGCTTTAAAGAAGAAGGCTTATCTGTTCTAGGAGTGGAACCTACTGATATAGCTAAACTAGCTTCAAAAAATGGAATTAATACTATTCAGGAGTTTTTTACAGAAAAAGTTGCTACTGAAATAGTTAAAAAACATGGAAAAGCTTCCATTTTAACTGCTGCTAACATGTTTGCTCATGTTGCTTCTTTGAGAGATTTAATGAAAGGTGCTGAAGTACTTCTTGATGATGGATCATACTTTATAACTGAATCACACTATTTATTAGAGATACAGAACAGACTTCAATTCGATTCAATTTATCACGAACATTTAAAATCTTATTCTTTGAAGGATTTAGTATTTCTTTTTGATTGTTATGACTTCACCTTAGTTGACGCCGAGAGAATTCCTAATTATGGCGGCTCTATTAGGGGTTACGCTCAAAAAGGAAAAAACGGTTCTCAAACTAAAAGACTGCAAGAATTGTTACTAAAAGAAGAAGAAGCTAATCTTTACGACAATTCGACATGGGAAAATTTCACTAAAAGAGTTTATAAAGCAAGAAATGATTGCAGATATTTAATAACCGATATTCTTAATGAAGGTAAATCTATTTGTGGAATAGGCTGTCCTGGAAGAGCGAGCACCCTTCTAAGTTTTTATGGACTTACAAGCAATGAAATTCCATACATAGCAGAGCAATCTAACTGTTTAAAAGTAGGTTTATTTTGTGCTGGGCAACATATCCCCGTTTTAGACGAACAAAAAATGTTCGATGAACAACCAGAATATGCTCTTATGCTTTCCTGGCATTATTCTGAACAAATTATTAAAAATTTAAGAAAAAAAGGCTTGAAGTCTAAAATAATTATTCCTCTTCCAGAGTTGAAAGTCATAGATTGAAAAATATCGATTTAGACATTGTTGTTCCTGCTTACTTTGAAGGGGACAGTATTTTAGAAGTACTTCTTTCACTTGAAAAATATGTTAAAAGTTCTTTTAGAGTCTTAATTTGTTATGACACAGATGAAGATGATACGTTAAAAGTGATCAATGAAAATCCTTCTTTTAAATTTGATATTCTTTTTATAAAAAATAAAAAAATTGGTCTCCATGGCGCGGTTGTTTCTGGATTCGAGGAATCTGAAGCTCCAGCGGTAATGATGATGCCTGCTGATGATAGTTGGAATGCTAGGATAATAGATAAAATTGTAGAGCTTCAGAAAAATGGAGCTGACGTTATTTGTCCTAGTCGTTTTATGAAAGGAGGTAATTTAGAAGGATATCCAAAATTAAAGTATCTAATTGTGAGAACTGCTGCGTTTTTACTTTATAAACTTGCTTTTATACCCACACAGGATCCCACTAATGGTTTCAGGTGCTTTTCTAGAAGAGTAATTAATAATATTTTAATTGAGTCAGAAGTAGGAGGAACTTATAGTCTAGAATTATTAGTCAAAGCTCATAGATTGGGATGGAGGATTGAAGAACTTCCTTCCCTTTGGATAGAAAGAAAAGCTGGAAAGAGTAAGTTTCAATTATGGAAATGGATTCCACATTATTTTGAATGGTTCTTATTTGGATTTGCCACTTCTTATTTGAAAAGAAAGAAAGTTAAATTAAAAAAGAAATAAAATTTTTAATTCTTTATTGAGATTTCCTGTTCTTTTGATATTGATTTTTTAGAAAACTCTAGAAGTTTTTGTACTCTTACTGCGCTATTGATATCAGGCTTTTGTAATTCTTTTTTTTCTATCCAATCTCCAAATTTGTTTACAAGAGAAGAGACCGCTGGAATTCTGTCATCCGATTCATTATTTAACTGAATATTTGATACTTTTTTAGAGCTTTTTCCAGACTTAGTCAAAATTTCCAAGACAAAATTACTTAATATAGAATTAGATGAATTTTTTAATCGGGCAGTTCCTTTATCGCCTGTAAATTCTAAGAAATGGCCAGAGCCTTTATAAGAGTTAGAACTTATTGAAATAGAGGCTGAAGCACCGGAGAGAAACTTCAAATATATATAAACTACTTCTTCGGCATTGGAAGAATAAGACATGGCTTTAACATCCAGATTCTTAATCTCCCCCATTAATTCTTCTAAATAATAAAAACAATGAGATGCAAAGTTATTTAAAACTCCTCCCGATAAATCTCTATTAGTTTTCCAGGAATCTGTTTTATTTGAAACTGCATATGTTTCTACATTCCATACGACTTCGGCGTGAAGTAAATTGCCAATCTCTTTTGAATAAATAGCTTTTTTAAGTTCTTTCCAAACATCAACTTCTAAAAATTCTAAATCCGGCATCAATGATTGATTTTCTTTTATTTCAAAATTATTTTTTGGAAGGTATCCAATTGGTTTCTCAAAAAAAACATGCAATCCTTTCTTAATTGCTTTTGGAAGAATAATAGACTGTTGTTTTGGAGGAATAGCAATTGAAATTGCATCCACTTTAGAAAATAAATCTTCTGCATTATCGGTTGCTAATTCTAAATCTAAATCTTTTTTTACATTTAAAGCTTTTGTTAAGCTGTTTGAACAAACCCCAACTAATTTAAACCTTTCATCAGAAGAAAAGGCCGGGATATGAACCTTAAGACCATAATTCAAACCTATTTGACCATATCTAATCATAACAATGATCAATCATAGCAAGGATTGAGTCACATAAAGACGTAACTTCTTATTTTTTAAATAAGATATAATATTAATACTCACACCATATGCGTAAAGGATTACGAATTAAAATCATACGATGGATAATCGCTCAATTTGAGCTGTATTTGTTCGAAAGAAAATCATCTCTTTTTTATAGAGAAATGTTTAAAAATAAAATACTTACAGTTGTAGATGTTGGTGCTAACCGAGGACAAACTATTAATTTTTTTCTTAAATCTAATCCAAATAGCTCTTTATTTTCTTTTGAACCCAATCCAAAGCTATCGAAAGATCTCAAAGAAAAGTATAAAAATTATGAAAATGTAGAAATTATTCAATTTGGAGTAAGCAACAAAATAGGAAATAGAATTTTTTATGAAAATATCTTAGACGAAAGCTCTACTTTTGAAGAATTAAATATGGATTCAAAATATTTAAAAATGAAAGCATCAATTCTTGGAGTAAAGCCAGAAAAAATCATTAAAAAATCTTATCCTGTTAAAGTTACTACCTTGGATCATTTTTTTAAAGAAAGAAATCTTGAAATTGTAAATGTTCTTAAGATTGATACAGAAGGTCATGAACTTAAATGCTTGGAAGGATTATTCGAATCAGCCCCTTGTCAAGACGTAAAAATTATTCAATTTGAAATGCATTTTGATGATATGTACATAAAAAATAAGTCTTATGAAGATATCAAAACGCTTCTTAATAAAAATAATTATTTCGAAATTAAAAAAATTAAGCATGGCTTTGGAAATTTTTATGAATACTTTTATTCTAAAAAACTTTTTTAGATAAATTTAAATAGTTTTTTTAATATTCTATATTTAAAAAATCTTGTTTTCTTGATTCATATTCCTCATTAGCCCTTTCATAATCTTCTGGTCTTCCCATATCAAGCCAGAAACAATCTTCTTGATAGCAAAACACATCTTCCCCTTCTTTTTCCATATTTGTCATCAAATCAGGCATATCTAAAAATTTATCCTTACTAAGATATTTGGAAGCTTTGTTAGAATTCAAAACATTTACTCCCATTCCAAAATTATAAGAATAAGTAGGTTTTTCTTCCAAGCTAATCAATCTTCCTTTTTTATCGAATTCAATTACTCCAAAATCCATTTGAACCTTTCTATTAAAAGTTGCTATCGTTCCAGCTGATTTATTTTTTTTATGAAAAGAAATAAGTTTTTTGTAATTAAGAGTTGTTAAAAGATCACCGTTCATAACTAAAAAATCATCTCCTAACCTTTCTATTGAATTGGCTATTGCTCCTGCGGTTCCCAAAGCCTTTTCTTCAAAAGAATATGAAATCTTTAAACCATGGCGTTCTCCTTTTTTAAAAAAAGATTCAAATAAATGAGACATATGTCCAACAGCTAAGATTACTTCATCAATATCAGCCAATCTTAATTGCTCAATAATAAGCTCAAGAATTGGCTTATCCCCGACTGGAAGAAGAGGTTTAGGAATAACTGTTGTGTAAGGCTTCAACCTTGTACCTTTTCCACCAACTAAGATTAATGCTTTCATAAAATTTACTTACCTTTACAACTAATTTATTTTTTTGTTGCTTCCAAACCTAGATAAAATCCAAATTTATTAGGAATTAGATTTTTTAAACTTTTAAGAAATCTTAAATCAGCCAAAGTTAAAAAGGGAGTGATCTTACAAGTTTCAAATTTCTCAAAAAGGAGCCTAGTTTCTTTAAAGGTATAAGCTTTTGAAGCTATGCTCTCATTATAATGATAAAGGATATACTTTAATGTCCTCCAAGGTTTTCCAACTAATAAAGCATTTTTAATCCATAAGTTTAAAGCGTGAATTGATCTTCTGTGATAAATCATTCCTAAAAAAATTCCTCCTGGCTTTAAAACTCTATATATTTCTTTGATAATTTTTTCGGTATTTTCTGAGTGATGAATAACTCCCCAGGAATAAACTACGTCAAAAGAGCTATCCTCGAAGGGAAGACTTTCAGCATCAACTCTTTGCAAATTAGACTCTAAATCAAATAGATTTATCCTTTTTTTAGTTACTTCAATGCCTTTTTCTGTAAGGTCAACCCCAAATAGATCTGTTCCTACTTTGGCCCAATTTGAATGATCGGTTCCAGCTCCAACTCCGACCTCTAAAACTCTTTTCCCGGAATGTTTCGTAAATTGCGCGATAGAATGGATAAAAGGTTCCGCTGAGTATCTATAATTTTCCACTTCTTCAAACCAGGCTTTAGAATAAAGATCTTTTTCTTTAATTAAATCGGAAGAAGTGCCGCAGGCCTCGTTTTCCCAAAAATCTTTTACGTCTTCATTTATATTTTTTAATTCACTCATAATCTCTTTTAATATAAAAAGACCACCATAAAGCTAAATTTAGCAAAGGCCACCATTCTCGTTTATTGTATGAGTTTTTTGAATTATCCCCATCTAAATACTCTTCCACTTTGCTCCAGTCTAGAATATCAGTTTCTTTACAAAAATTTTTTAACTGCAATCTTCCAATTTTTCCAAGAGAATCTTGTGACCACTCTTTAATTGGAGCAGCAAATCCTTGCTTTTCTCTATCTATAATTTTATCAGGAATAATTCCTCTCACTGCTTTTTTTAAGATATATTTTAAAGTGCCATTTTTAGTTTTTAATTTAGCAGGAATACTCATAGAAAATTCAACAAACTTATGATCTAAGAAAGGAACACGCGCCTCAAGAGATACTCCCATACTCATTTTATCAACTCTCATTAAAAGCAGTTCAGGCAGTCTTAAATTTAAGTCAATATAAGACATCCAATCTAAATTTGATTTTGATTTTGATTTTTTTTTAAAGTTTTTGTGAATTTCTTTTATTGCATCCCATGAAGTACTTTCTTCGAAAGATTTTCTTAATCTAGGAGATAATAATTCCATCTTTTGAAAGTGCGTATAAGGTTCTGGACCCCAATATATTGGTTCCTCTTGAGAACACCTTTTTATTGCTTCAAATCTCCAATCTTTATTCATTTTTAAAAATCTCAATAAATTTAGTAAAAATTTTAAGAAAAATTTTGGTAAAAACCTATCCGAAAAATTTTGGATGTTTAAAACTCTTTTCCAATGAGGATATCCCCAAAAAAGCTCATCCGCACCCTCTCCAACTTGGCAGACCGTAACATTATTTTCTTTTGCTAACTTTGAAACATAGTAAAGAGGGACGCATACTGGATCGGCAATGGGCTCGTCTTGTAATTTAATCATTTCAGGTAAAAAATCTAAAAGATCTTTAGCACTTAAAAGCTTTTCATGATAAGTAGCTTTTGAATTTTCAGCAGCAATTTTTGCAAAGCTTAATTCATTTTTATAGCTTTCATAATCACCATCATAACCAATAGAAAAGGTTTTGACCTTTGTTGAATCGTCCGTTTCTGAAAATAAAGCAGCATTTGTACTTGAATCAATTCCTCCTGAAAGAAATACACCTACTGGAACATCACTTACTTTTCTTAGCTTTACTGAATCACGGAGAATATTTAAAAGCTCATCTGAAATTTCTTCTTCTGATTGTTTCTCTAAGTCAATTGTGTTGTCTAGAACATCCCAATACTTTTCTTGCTCAAAAGTTCCATCTTGATTAAATTTCATCCATGAGCCACCAGGAAGTTTCTTTATTCCTTTAAAAAGTGTATCTGGTGCGGGCACAGTAAGGTATGATAAAAAATCAAAAACTCCTTTCTCGTTAACTTCTCTCAATTGATCAGGATCTTCTAAGAGAGCTTTTATTTCTGAGGCAAAAACTACTCTTTCATTATGAATACTGTAATAAAGAGGCTTAATTCCAACTCTATCTCTAATAAGCCAAAGAGATTCATTTTTAGAATCCCAGATTGCTATTGAAAACATGCCCCTCAATCTCTCAATAAATGAAATACCCCACTCTTCAAAAGCATGTAATAACACTTCTGTATCTGAATGATCTGTTTTCCATTTATATTTTTTTAAGCTTTCTAACTCCGATCTTATTTCTAAATGATTATATATTTCGCCATTAAAAACCATTGAAATGGTCTCATTTTCATTCATCATCGGTTGGTTTGCAGCGGAAGATAAATCGATAATTGATAATCTTCTATGGCCTAATCCTATTCTTTGGTTTTTATCTATCCATACTCCTTTTCCATCTGGCCCTCTATGAATCATCGTATCTCTCATATTAACTATATATGACTCAGAAATTTTAAATTCTGAAGAATTAAATGATAAAGCTCCAACTAATCCGCACATATATTAGAGGTTAAAATTTATTAAATTTAGTTTAGTAATTAAGATGTTCATTTATTTTAGAATGATCAGGAAATTCTAGAGCGTACTCTTTCAAAGATCTCTCAACAAGATTTAAGTGATAATTTTTCATTTTTGAATGACATGGGAGATTCACAATATGTTTTGAAATAAGATATGCATTTGGATATTCAAACTTATTATAGTTAAACTTTGGTTTCGTTGGTAAAGGAGACAAAGGACCATCAAACCAGGTGCCTACTTCAATGCCTCTTTTTTTAAAAAAATTTATAAATGAAGCTCTGTCTTTAACAAGAATAGGAATTCTTGGACTTACAGATCTAAAATTTTTTGGATAAACGCCTAAGGTCCTGTATTTTAATTTATCTAAATTATCTCTAATTCTTATAGAATTTTTGGCATGAACGTTTATTATTTCATCAAACCTTTCAATTTGAATAATCGCTAGAGTAAGCAAGGATTTTGGTAATTTAGATATAAAATCGTCTTCTAAATCACCTTTTTCTTCACGAATACTCGTAGATGGACCAAAGAAACCTATTTTGAAGAAAAGTAAAATAAAATATTTTCCTATAAAGTAAAAATTTGAAGAATATAGCAATCCAGATAATGAAGTTTGAATTGACATCCTTATAGACTTTAAAGTTTTTATATCTCCTACTAAATCATAGTTTTTTCTTACTTTATGTTCCAAGTTTTTATTATTCAGTATTAGAATACCGCCCCATCCACACGTAATGGTTTTAGAAAGCTCTAATGAGAAAAAGGATGCATCAGCATTTGTTCCGATAAATTTTCCATCAAAAACTGAACCAATAGATAACGCGCAATCTTCTAATATAATAATATCTTTTCTAGGCAACATAAGTTTGATTTCGTTTATAGGAACAGAAACTCCTAATGTATGCTGAATGACAATTACTTTTGTCCTATTAGATATGCCTTTTTTAAGAGAATTTAAATCCAAATTCATCGTTATTGGATCAACATCATAATATTTTGGGGTTGCTCCTGAATTAATTACAGCATTAGGAACAGCCAAACAAGTAAATGATGAAATTAAAATTTCATCTTCTTGTTCAACCTCTATAGATTTTAAGAATGCTGCTAATGAGGCTCTCGCACTAGAATAAGAAAAAACAGGATTTCCATAAAATTTTGCACTAACCTTTTTGTGTAAAGATAGCCTTAATTTATCTTCGTTAATGAGAGGCAATTTTATCAATGCAATTAAATTTTTAATGCTTTGAATTAAACCAATTGAAGAAAAATAAAGAGTAAGAAATTTATAGTTTTTAACTTGAAGCATGTTTCTTAAAAACTTTAAATGTTTTATCCAAAGTTTCTTCTTCAGAAAATAATTCCTTAGCTCTTAGCAACGAATTTTTAGAAAATGTTTTTCTTTTTTCCTTATCTGAAGCTAGATTTAGAATTGCATTTTTGTAATCTTCTATATTATTTTCTCCATCCTGCTGCAAGGGCACAATTATTCCTGTCTCATTATGAATTACTGCTTCAGGGATACCGCCAGAATTTGAAGCTACTACTGGAACTGCAGCTGCCATTGCTTCCTTAATTGATACTCCCATGCATGCATGCTTATCTCTAGAGGGTGCCAAAACTAAATCAGATGCGGCGTATAAAGAAGGTTGTAAGTCAAAGGGAATATCATTCATTAAAGTAATTCTTTCAGGAAACCTTTTTTGAAGTTGCTTAGCTGAGTTGACAAGTTCCCCTGAAGCACCGGCAAGGACCAGGTGGAAATCTATATTAGTTTCTAAAAGTAATGGAAAAATTTCTATTATTCCGTGAAGGCCCATTTCTTTGTTAAAACGACCCATGAACAGTAAAACAATAGATTCATCTTTGACAGCTAGCTTCTTTCTAAAGTCTTCTCTTAAGTGTTCATTATTGGAAAATCTACTTATGGAGACTCCAACATAAATAACTTCTATATGAGATTTATTTCCAATTGTTTTAAAGGAATCCGCACAATAACAACTTGATGAGATTATTGCATCTGACTTGTGTAACATCTCGAGCAATAAACTTTTTTTTGGCATTAAATATTCTGGAACATCATAAAGTTCACCGAATACAGTTAAGATTATTGGAATATCTTTGTCCCATATTTGTTTTAACAATAAAGTATGAAGAGAAGTATCAGATTGATAAAAACTTGAGACATTTACTTTATATTTTTTTGCAAGATTATTAGTCAAAATAGTTTTTAAGAAAATCGTGAAATAGTCTTTTAAAGAAATATTTTTATCGTTGTAAATTTTTATAAGAGCAGGAACTATTAGCCAGTTTAGAGGATTAAAGATTTGCCATATATTTTTTTTTATTGATACTTCATGGACAATTGCACCATTCACAATTCTAATTTGATTTTTATTTCCAAAATAAAGAATAACTACTTTATTTACTTCTTTTTGCTTGAGCCCTTCAACTAAAGATCTTATTAAACTTGAAATTCCCCCATAGGGAGGTGGATAAGGGCCTACTATTAAAATATTCATATTAAATTACTTTTTAAAAATTAATTAATATTTATAAAATTTAAAAAAATTTTTCTCATAATTAATTTTTAAAAAATTTTCTTATAAATTCTGAAATCTCAATCACATTGTTATTAGTTAAGTCTGGAAAGCTGGGTAAATTTAAACCTCTGTTACTTAAATTTTTAGCTACTGGAAAAGTCTTTTTAGAATTAAACATTGGCATAGTATGAGCCGGAAAAAAAAGAGGGCGAGTTTCAACTCCAGATCTTTTTAAAAATTTTTTTAACTCATCTCTATCTTTTCTGTTTTTAACTAAAATTGAAACTAGCCAAAAACTACTGATTCCTTTTTTTTGGATTTGCTGAAAAGTAATGGGCAAATCTTTAAGCTCTTTTTTATAAAGTTTTGCAATATCTTTTTTTCTATTTAAAATTTTACTTATTTGTTCTAGTTGCGATAATCCTATTGCAGCACAGATGTTTGTCATCCTGTAGTTATATCCTATCTCTTCGTACCAATATTTTTTATTGGATGCTCCTTGATTTTTTAATCTTGCAACTTTATCTATATATTTTTTTTTATTAGATACAACCATTCCTCCTTCGCCAGTAGTAATGGTCTTATTACCAAAAAAACTAAAAGACGAAACATCTCCAAAAGTACCAAGTAATTTATTTTCAAATGAGCTCCCCAAAGCTTCAGCTACGTCTTCTATAAGATATAAACCATTTTTATCACAAAATCTTCTAAGCAATTTTAAATCACATGGATTTCCATATAAGTGGACAGCTAATATAGCTTTTGTTTTTTTAGTAATTGATTTTTCTAATAACGAGGTATCCAAGTTCCACGTATGTTGGTTAGAGTCAATAAATACTGGGTTAGCACCAACATATTTTATGGCATTTACAGATGCTATGTAAGTAAATGAAGGTACTATTACCTCATCATCCTTTCCTATTTCTAGAGCACATAAACACATGTGTAAAGCAGTTGTTCCATTAGAAACAGAAGTTGCATATTTTATATTTAAATATTTTGCAAAACTTTTTTCAAACTTTTCAATATAACCCCCTTTAGATGAAATCCAAGTTGAATCTAAACAGTCATTTACATATTTTTTAGTATTAGGAAAAATCTTTGGTTTGTATATAGGATATTTCATTTTAAGTTTCGAAATTATTCTTAGATTGAAGTTACAAAAAAAGATTTTCCAAAAGTAGAATAATTTTTCCACTCTTCAACTCTAAAATTATCATTTTCTAATAAAAATTCTTCTAAAGCTAACCTTTCTCCTTTTGATTCGCCAGCTGGAAAACAGAACCAATCATCAAATATGAGTATAGTGCCTACTAAAATAAGAGGTTTAACGAACTCTAAAACCTGCTTAGCAGAAGAATATAGATCAACATCTATATGAATGATACCGGGCTTAGGCAGAGATGACTGAAGATCATTTGAAAGAGAATCAGAGTAAAAACCTTTAACAATATTTTCGTCTTTTAAAACAAGGCCAGTATTTTTTTTTACTATTCTTTTAAATTCTTTAAGACTTGTTGAATATTCGCCTCTTTTGAATATACCATCATCAATATCAATCGTCTCTGGCAGTCCCTCAAAAGAGTCAAAAGCATAAAAAACAGCTTTTTCTAGCCCAACGTAGTTCGCGGCATTCACTGCTGCCGAGAAGGTTCTTCCGGAGTGACAACCAAATTCATAATAAACTGGAGGAAGTCGATTATTGTGTCCTGCAACTTTTAAATAGTTTAAACATTCTAATAAATGTACAAATTTTAACTTTTCGTCTGCATAAATATATTGCTTTCTTGCTTCTAAAAGCTTTGGATGCTTATAAACAAAAATCCAGTTTCTAATTATTTTTTTTAAATATGGAGGAAGATTTTGAAAAAAAAGTTTCAGCATATATTTCGGATTTTTAAAACAAAATACTATTTGTCATCAAATTTCTTTTCGTTGTGAGTTTTTATTTTTAATTCAAATTCAGCTTTATTCAAATCTGATTTAGTCATTTCTTTTACAATATCTTTAAAAGAGTTTTTAGGTTTCCAATTTAATTTTTTTCTTGCTTTTGAAGAATCTCCTAACAAAGAAGAAACCTCAGTAGGTCTAAAATAATTTTCATCTACCTCTACTACGATATTTCCTTCGGAATCGAATGCTTTTTCATTTATGCCCTTCCCTTTCCAGGTTAGCTTCATTTCTAATTCAGATGCGACTTCATTTACAAATTGTCTTACACTAAATTGCTCTCCGGTCGCAATAACCCAATCATCTGGTTCTTCCTGTTGGAGAATGAGCCATTGGCATTCAACATAGTCTCTTGCGTGACCCCAGTCTCTAAGAGCATCAAGATTACCTAAATATAATTTTTTTTGTAATCCAAGTTTTATTCTTGTTAGTGTTCTTGTTATTTTTCGAGTTACAAAAGTTTCTCCTCTTACAGGGCTCTCATGGTTGAAGAGAATTCCATTGCACCCATAGATACCATATGCTTCCCGATAATTAATTGTTATCCAATAGGCGTATAACTTAGCCGCCGCATATGGACTTCTAGGATAGAAAGGAGTGGTCTCTGATTGAGGAATTTCTTGTACCTTACCATAAAGCTCTGAAGTAGAAGCTTGGTAAAATTTAGTTTTCTTTTCGAGACCTAATATCCTTATAGCCTCCAGCAACCTAAGAGTTCCTAATGCGTCAGAGTTGGCTGTATACTCTGGCTCTTCGAAGCTTACAGCAACATGAGATTGTGCTGCCAAATTATAAATCTCATCAGGTTTAACTTTCTGGACTACATGAACCAAGCTCATCGAATCTGTCATGTCACCAAAATGAAGGAAAAATCTACAATTTGGATCCCTTTCATCTTGAGTAAGGTGATCAATCCTTCCTGTATTAAAGGATGAAGATCTCCGCTTTAAACCGTGAACTTCATATCCTTTTTCTAGCAAAAACTCAGCAAGATAAGCTCCATCTTGGCCAGTAATACCTGTTATTAATGCTTTTTTTATCATAGTGATAGGAGTTAATTAAATCAATTTATTGCTATTCTACAGGTATTTCTTTGAAGAAATTAAATTTGAATCTCTAAGACCTAATAAATACACACTTAATAAAAAATAAGATCATATAAGACAGAAGTTATAACTTACACTAATTAAATTTTATTCAAAACGGCTTAATAATTTTATTTTTAATAATATTGTAAATCAGTTTTTTTTTCCAATCCAAGGTATTACCAAAAAAACTAGTTATCCCTAGTTCCTTGAAAGGGTAATAGAATGAACCTTCATCTAAAGAATTATTTTATTTTTCTTTTAACAGCTCTCATAAAACCTACCATTTTTTCGTAATCAGATATTTTATTCATATAAAATTGCTTACTTAACTTGGATTTAAAAAATAGTTTTAAATTTTGAAATGCAACACTTTTGGGTTTAAAACTTTTTGAATAATAATCAAAAGCTTCTCCAACAAGTTCTACAAAAGAGTTATCCAAAATGGTGTGGCATACAAAGCCATGCTCTTCATAAAACTCTAAAGAGTCTTGATTGGTCTTACTGTGTATTTTTACTGCCATTTTTTGTTAACTACTTTTTGCACAGAAATATTATAAATCAGTTTTATATCCCCAATCTGAGGTATAACCCTAAAAAAAGATAATTTATTAATTTTTATAAAAGCTACAAAAATTACAATACCATAAAGAGCTGAGCCCAATGAAAATGATACGGCGGCACCTATCAAGCCATAAGAATTTATAAGGAAATAGGCAATTAAAATCTGCAGAATAACTGGGATTATTTGTAATTTAGGAATTAAATTTGCTTGCCCTTTTCCTTCAAAAAAACTTTTTATTGATAAACAACTAGAACCTACAATAATTCCAGGAATAGCTATTTTTAAAACTTCAGCAGTTTTTTCAAATTCTATTCCATATAAAAATATTATTAAAGGATTGGCAATCAAAAAAAGAGTCATGCCAACTATTATTAATGCCAATAGAGTGACTCTAAAAGAAACACATGCAATTTCTAAAGCGGCATCTTTTTCTTCTAATTTACTAATTTTAGGATAAAGGATAACCTCAACAGAATTCGGAATTATATTCATGAGCCTGCTTGCTGCTTCTCCTTGATTATAAAATGCTAATTGAGAAAAATTTAAAGATAAAGCTGATAATGATCTTATAGTGAGCCTATTTATACTTCCAATTATTCCAATTAAATAGAAATTTAAAGCATAACTTAAAATTTTCTTGGTAATTGATAAATTCCACCTATCGGATAACTTAATCCAGCCGCTTCTATTTATATTATTCCAAGAATATCCAAGAGTGATTAACGTTGATAGCATTCTTGCAATCACTAATGCCCAAAGGGTTAAATTAAAATAAAAAATTAATAATATTATTAGAGAAAAATTTAAAATTGCTTGAAGAACTTTTATTTTATTGAATGATTTAACATTTTCTAGAGATATAAAAAAATATGAGTAATTCAGAAGCAAAAATTCAAACGGAATAAGCAATATGATTAAAGTTAGTTCTGTTGTGAAATCTAATTCACTTTTTTTGAAAAGAAGTTCTTGGATAAATTCAATTTGCCAAAGAGTTAACAGAACAATTATCAAACTTGAAAGCAAGGCAAATAAGGTAGTAGAAAAAAGCACCTCTTCCTGTTTAGCTTTACCAGAACTCAAAAAATAAACAGAAGAAATATCTGTTTTTAATCTTCCGAAGCTTTCAGCGTAAGCGGAGATCAAAGACAGAATTACCCAAATTCCTAAAATCTCTGGGCCTAGAGACCTAGCTACAATAACGCCAGTAAGAATATTTATAATTTGAACAAATGCATCACGCTGCATTATTGAAAGTGCTGATTTTATTAAAGAGGAAGTATTTATAAATTTTTCACTCATTCAATAATTTTTTGTTTAGATAAATTTTTTCATAAAGAGGTTGATATATTTTTACCTAGAAGAAAATTAAGATTTATTTAAATCAACTAAATAATTTTTTGAGCTATATATTCCCTCTCCTATTCCATATCCTTCAACCCATTCTTCATTAAACTCAAATAAAGAGAAACACTTTGGCAATTTGTATTTAAGAAGATAGGGTTTTATACCTATACTAAGAATAGATATAGATTTAGGCAACCTTTGCATAAGAGAGCTTATTAAATAATTATGAGTAATTCCCGAAATTATAATGCCGTCAACTAGAATTATATTTCGATTAAAAATAGGGAGCTTTAAGTCTTGAGTTATAAGAACTTCTCCGCTTTTAGTTGGACTTTTATAACTTTCAAAGATTAAATTTTGATATCTAGTATCCATATCTAATAATTCTTTTATATCTTCAACTAAATATCTTGCAGCGGAATTCATCAAAACTAAATCTAAAGGTTCTTTGTTATATCTTTTTTTAATTTGTTTTGAAATTTCTTCTAAAGAACTCTTAATTTCTTCAGGAGTTTTAATAATTAATTTATTTGTCATGAGAATTTTTAATAATTTAACAAAAATAAAAATTAATATTTTTTTAAAAATTTGTCTATGGCTTTTACTGCCTTTTTTCCAGACAACCCATCAGAAGAATCTCCTGTGATCTTTTTAAAAATTTCTCTTCTATATTCAGGAAAACTTTTTTCTTTAATTAAAACATCATCTAAAAATAAGAAAAGACTTTCTTTGTTGTAAACTAAATTATAGTGTTGCCTGTGTTCATGAGTGAACTGCTTGGACAAATAAAATTTTTCTTGAGGGTGACCGCCAATTTTCTGTTTTTCTGTCCAGTCAAACATTGCTACAACACTTTGTTTATCAAACAACATAGCATCCAAAAGCAAAGTGCTTGGGTAAAGGCCCACCACAAGATCAGACCTTTCTAAAGTTTGTACAAGTTCCTCTACATCTTCTGCAGAAGACTTTAAGTCAAACTCTAGTCCATTCGTTCTTTTATCAAATGCTGCTGATCTTGGTTCTTGAATAACTATCCTCTCTTTATAATTTAAGTAAAACTTATTCCAGATATCATTATCTATTAAGGGTAATTTTCTTATTAATAACTTATGCTTTAGGTTTTTATTATCTAAATAGTTAAGTAATAATTTACATAAATCTACTTGATTCGATAAAACTTCATTATTCATAACAGCCACTAAAATAAATTTTTGATTACAATCCAAAGAATAATTTTTTAATAAATAGTTTTTTGTATTTTTTTCTTTGATCTTAAGATAGTTATCATGAATCAAGCTTCCTATTTTAGTGTATTCAATATCCAAAAAATCCTCGTTCTGTTCTAAGTGGTAGTCTTTAAATTCTTCTAATTGTTCTTCCCCCCAGAGAAGCATTAAGTTAGGTTTAAACATTAAGGGTCCATGTGCATAATTATCCAAGCCTAAAGTAATAGATATCAGAGGTATCTCGAGTTTATTTGCTCCGATACCCATTAAAGCGCAGTCTAAATCTGAAATATGAGTAACTATTATGGAGTTATAGTTATTTTTTTTTAGAAAAAAAATTGGATAAATTTTAGTTAGAAAAGAAAGATAATTTTTTATAAATGAACCAATAAATTTTATGTTAACTAAGCCGCTCATCACTACTATGTGTTTCGCATAGTCTCCAAACCACCTCCACCTTAGTGCAAAATTTTCACCAATATTATTATCTAAAAAAAAATTAACCATTTTTGATGCTTGAAATGAAAATAAACTTTTTCTACTTATCTTGTAAAAAATTTTTAAAAGAAAGTTTTTCGGCATAGGATCTATAATTTCATTAATACCTTTAATATCGTTACTAATTTTTGAGGGTGTCATGATATCTACTTGATAGCTTCCTATTAAATAATTCCACAAATCTTGATTTAAAATAATTTGTCTCACGCACATTCCATAAGGCAAAACAATTAATATTTTTTCTTTTTGCATTTTTAAAATTTCTATTTATTTAAAATATTCATATATTTTTCCATATATGAAAAATTTTTCTTTGTCTCCGCCCAGATATAACTTTGTTTTGTTTTTAATTCTTCGATTACATCAAATTTATTTGATTCAATTTTATTCAAAATATCCGTAAATAAATCGAAAGAATTATTAGCATTTAAATCGACTCCAAATTTCCCTAAATCCAAATCGTCTAAAAAAAACTGTAACTTATCATGGGAAA
>MDSV01244409.1_pt1 | contig 55091 bp, 54 predicted proteins | sample 810851 | NCBI WGS metagenome assembly MDSV01 (sample SAMN05326640, study PRJNA326480) | marine metagenome | isolation source: seawater | place: Atlantic Ocean: North East | collected 2012
TGTTTTGCATATGCTTCAAAAGAAACGCTATCTGATTTAGCTTTTTGAAAAATGTTTATAGCAAAATTTCTTTCATCTTCGCTAAAGTTGAATTTATTAGAAATAAAACTTTCAATTTTTGAAACTTCTTCTTCACTTACTCTTCCGTCGGCTTTAGCAATCTTCGCCAAACATGCAAACAGAGCTGTAAAAAAAGCTACTTGATGATCTAAATTATTAGGATTTCTTCTGGATTTTGCTTGCCCTGTCATTCTTGAGCCCATTACGCTTCCAACAAGAGCGCCAATAGGTCCAAGCAGAGTGAATCCAATCATTCCACCAACAATTCCACCAATTAAACTCATTTTTTCTTAATTTTTATGCATTGCTATGGTTTAATAATTGTACATGGTTAATTTTTGTTGGGGGAAGCATGTCTGAATCAAAACCATTACCTGTGGTTGATTATCTTAAGATTCCTGATGATGGGGATCCTTACTTAGAGGGTTATCGTTGCAAAAAATGTGGTTCTACCTACTTGGGTGAAAGAACTGTATGTTCTAAATGTTTCGCAAGAAACGAAATGGAAGTTATAAAGTTATCTGAAACAGGTATGTTGCATAGCTATGCAATTGTATTTAGATCATTTCCCGGGATCGATGTTCCCTATATTTCTGCAATTGTAGATCTTGATGGAGGAGGAACAATTAAAGGAAATTTAATAAATATTGAACCAGATCCTGATAAAATAGAATTTAATATGCCAGTAAAAATAACTTACGGAGATGCTTTAGGCAGAAAAGATAAAGAAGGAAATTCTTATCTTAGTTATTTTTTTGAACCAGCTTAGCTTAAATGAGGTGAAAATATGAGTGAAGTTTATGTAATGGGTGTCGATATGATTAAGTTTGGAAGATTTCCAGACAGAAGTGTTCCCAATATTGGTGCAGAAGCTGCATTGATGGCATTGGATGATGCTGGATTGGGAATTCAAGATATGCAAGCTCTTTATTGCGGAAACTTGGGGCAAGCAAATGCAATGGTTGGGCAAAGGATTCTTCAAGAAATAGGTCAAACTGGAATGCCAGTTGTAAATGTTGCAAATGCATGTGCTACTGGTGCAACTGCTTTTAGAGAGGCATGGATGTCAATTAAAGCTGGCATGTATGACGTCGTCCTTGCTGTAGGAGTTGAGCAAATGGGCAAAGGCCTTTTAGGAGGAGCTGGTGGCGGTGATGGCATTCCAAAGGAAGGTCTTCTTGGTTCAGGAACAATGCCTTGTGTCTTCGCTGAAGCTGGAATGGAACATTCAAAAGACTATGGAACCACATTTGAGCAATTCGCTAAAATTTCCGTCAAAAATCATCATCATTCCACAATGAATCCTAAAGCTATGTATCAAATTGAAACTCCATTGGATGAAGTAATGAACGCGGAAATGATTTCTTATCCAAATACCAAGCTTATGTGTTCAGTAAATGTAGATGGTTCAGCTGCTGCAGTATTAGTATCTGAAAAGAAAGCTAAAGAATTAGGTATGTCCAGAGCAGTTAAAGTAAGAGCATCAGCAATGGCAAGTGATCCCTACACTGATAGGGATTTGGTAATGCCCGATGTAAATGCTTGTACTAGACTTGCTGCAAAAGACGCTTATGAACAAGCAGGAATTGGTCCAGAAGATGTCAACCTTGTTGAGCTTCATGATTGTTTCGCAACAGCTGAAATGCTTCACTATGAGAATCTTGGGTTATGCAAAGACGGGGAAGCAGGAAAAATGATTGATGAAGGTCATGTTGAGCTTGGAGGTAAAGTGCCAGTTAATGTTTCAGGAGGCCTACTATCAAAAGGTCACCCCTTGGGAGCGACTGGAATAGCAAATATTTATGAAGTATGTACTCATCTCAGAGGTGAAGCTGGAAAAAGGCAAGTAGAGGGAGCCAAAATTGGTATGACACATGTAATTGGTCTTGGAACAGCATGCGGTATTCATATCTTAGAAAAAACAAACTAGTTCAAGCTTGAAGTTCGGCTTAACTGGAGATACGCATAATAATTTAAAGAACATAGCAATTATTTGCGAGTTATTTAATAAATTTAAACCAGATTTTGTAATTCATACCGGTGATATTACCTTGCCTAAATCACTGGTTTTATTTGAAAAATTGATGATGCCTTTAAATATTGTCTTCGGTAACAATGATCAAGGGGATAAAGAAGAACTTATAAGGGTCTGCAAGCAGAAAAAATTTTCCTATCAAGATGAACTGCAAATTGATTTACCAAATGATAAGAAAATCATTGCATTACATGATCCAAATGATATCAAAGAGGAATTCTACCAAGATGGAAATATAATAGTTCATGGTCATACTCATCGATTTAGAGATGAGAAAATAAATGGATCACATATATTCAATCCAGGAGAATGTGCAGGCTTTATAAAAGGGCAAAATAAAATAGGAATTATTGAAACTTTATCTCCCCAAATGAAAATTATTAGTTTTTAATTTTATTCCTAAAAAAAATGATATCAATGAATAAAATAATTAAAAATAGTGAAAGAAAAGGTCTCACCAACCTCATTTCAAAATAGAATCTACTTTCCAATATATCAATCAGATATATTGAAATGATTGGCGAGAGATCTTTACTTCCTGGGACAGAGAACCAAACAGAAATCATAATACTTAACAATAAAGAAAAAATAACTTTCTTGAAAAATTTATTTCTAATCAATCTTCTTATACATAAAGATAAAATGATTGAAATAAAAAAATAAATAAACCAAAAAATAATTATCAAATAAATCTCTCCAAAAATTGCTTTCTAAGATTTTCATCTTTAATTATCCATAAACTTTCTTTAATTTTATTTTCTGTAATTACATTTTTGAGTCTTTTTAAGTTTTTTTCTTTAAAAATATTATTAGGAGGAATATCCAATTCCAAAGCTTTTTCCTCTCTCCATAAAAAAATCTGCTCCTCTAAAGGTGATATTTTTTTATTTTTTTTAAGCCTTTTGAGTCTTGAGATAGAAAAATTTGTTTCAGCCAAAACTTTCTCTGCTTCGCAGGCCTGCTTAAATTTATCTTGCAGACGATAATTCCTTAATATTTTGGTTTGAATTTTAAAAATATCACCGAGATATCTCACATCTTCTGAAGCATAGAGAAGTTGCTCTTTTGATAGGGGGCGCTTCTCCCAGTCAGAAGTAGTTTGAGATTTAGATAAATTTCTATAAAAGTATCTTGAAACAAGATCTTTATAGCTTATTTGCCGAGTATCTCTATGAATAAAACTATAAGCTAACTGAGTATCGAATATATTATTAATTTTTGTGTTTAAACAATTAAATAAAACTGAAATATCGCCTCTTGAAGAGTGAAAAATTTTTGTAATCTCACTTGAATTTAGAATATTTTTTAATATAGATAAATCTTCTATTTGTTGAGAATCAACAATAATAATTCTATTTTTTGTTCCTACTTGGATTAGATTTAGTCTTGGAAAATACGTATCACGCCAAGTAAATTCCGTATCTACTGCAATAATTTTTTCAGTAAATTTGTCTGAGAATTCTTTTTGCAAAGAGTAAAAAGAATCTATGTAAATTAATTTCTTTTTAATAAAAAAATCTTTTGCAGAATTAAAAAGTTTCAAAACTATAGATTTTTAATAATCTTTCTAGAATATTTTCCAAGATCTTTATGATGAATTGCGGTCTTAAAAATTGCTTCCAGATAGCCTTCTTTTGTTCCACAGTCAAAACATTCACCATTCAGAAATGATGCTAAAACTCCATTACCTGATTTTATATAATTTTTTATAGCATCAGAAAGTTCAATTTCTTTTGATGTTTTATTGTCATGACCAATATAATCAAAGATTTCAGGTGTAAATATATATCTTCCTACTGCTGCAAAGTTTGAAGGTGCCTTTTTTTGGAGAGGTTTTTCTATAATGTCTTCAATTAATTTAAGATTTTTATCTTTTTTATACCTAACTAGTCTAACAATTCCATATTTACTTACATCCTTTCTAGCAACTTTTTCAAGAAGAATGATACTTTTTTTTTCTTTATTAAAAATACTCATCATTTGCGAAAGATTTTGGCTTTTTAAGTCAGAACTATTTTGATTCATTACCCTATCAGGAAGAACAACAACAAATGGGTTGTTACCAACAACTTCTCTTGATTGTAAAATTGCATGGCCGAGACCCTTTGCTTCGCTTTGCCTAACAGATGAGATGTTAATCTTAAGATTAGCAATATTTTTTATTTCCTTTAATGAAGATCTTTTAAGCCTGTTTTCTAAAACAGCCTCTAATTCAAAACTTTTATCAAAGTGATTCTCAATTGAATTTTTTGAAGCGTGAGTTATGAACACAATTTCTGATAAACCTGCTGAGATGACCTCTTCAACGATATACTGGATTATAGGTTTATCTATGATGGGTAGCATCTCCTTTGGAATAGCTTTCGTTGATGGAAGCATCCTTGAACCTAAACCAGCAACAGGAATAACTACTTTCATATCATTTCCTGCCATATTTATCGTCTTTTCTAATAATATCTTCTTCTAATAACTTTTCTCCAAGCTGTATTTCGATAAGAACAGCATCTTCATTTTCTTCATTACTAGCCCTATGAAATTTTTGCGAAGGAATGAATGCTGTATCTCCAGCATTCAAAATAATTTCTTTGTTATTTAGCTCCAATCTTATTTTTCCTTTAACCAAAAGCCAATGTTCATCTCTGAAATAATGTTTTTGAAGAGATATGCACTCTCCAGGCTTAATTAAGATTTCTTTGACTTTGTAAGAATTGTCAACAGCTAACAGCTTAAAATTACCCCAGGGTTTATCAATCAAAGGATTAATCAAGTTTGAGCTTGATTGAACTTTACTTCCTCCAACTCCAAATACCATATTTATTCCGAGCTCATCACAAACATCAGCTTCTAAAATATCATTCTTATTAGTTCGATCGCCTCCGTTAGCAAAAATTGAAATACTTTGATTTTTATTTATTTTTTTTAGAGTTTTTTGAACAGATTGGTCCTTATCTACAGAGATAACAACCTCATCAATCATTACAAGATTTTCCAGAATTTCCTTTCTCTCTTGCAATGGCATAAATTCATAACCTTTTTTCTTCTTTAAAAAAAGAGAATTATTCAAAATAACGATTAGTTTATCGCCAAGTTTTGAAGCTTCCTCAAACATTTGTAAATGTCCAACATGAACAGGATCAAATCCTCCAGAGACTACAACAACAGACATGACTTTATTATTACAAATTTAGGATTCTCTTTAAACTTTCGTCAGGCACAGGAAGATTCCTAAGAAAATATTTATGAAAATTTTTATTTGGTAATGGTACCACTAACAAAGTCAATAAAATTAGATAAAAATAAAAGAAGATATTTATCTTCTTACAGTACCATATTTCCAGTTCGCCTTTATATGGAGCAATAACATCAGAGTAGAATGAACTTGCATCATTTGCATTGGTGATTATCTCCTCTTCATTCCTGAAAATTATTGATCCAACTCCGGATAATCCTGGCCTATATTTAGAAATTGTACACTTTACCTTGCATGAATATTTTTCAAATGTGTCAGGAGTAAGAGGTCTTGGTCCTATCAGACTCATATCACCTTTTAAAACATTTATAAGTTGTGGCAATTCATTTATTTTTGTTTTTCTCAAAAAGGATCCTATGGGTAATATTCTTGGATCATTTTTAATTGTGAGAGTTTTTGTTCCAATTTTTTCACTGTTTTTTAACATAGTTGCAAATTTAAATAGACCGAATATTTTTCTATCAATGCCTACCCTTTTTTGGAAATAAAATATTTCACCTTCTCCTGTAAATTTTAGTATGGGTATAACAATAACAAAAAGAGGGAGAAGAAAAAAAAGCCCAAGCGATGAAAATAAAATATCAAAAAACCTTATCATCACATTTTTGAGTCAAGGCTTTTCCCTAAATCTTTATGATTGAATTCATGCAAAAACTTACTAAATATTTCTATTAAATCATTTGTTTTTGCCGACTTATCAATCCGTATTGTATTGATTGCTTTCAAAAAATTTTCGAGTTCAAATTCTTTCTTATTATCTAACTTAATAACTCCGATATTTTCATACTTATTAAGATCTATATCTTCATTATCTGAGTAAAACTCTTCAAATTCTTTTTCTCCAGTTGTATCACTTTCAAAAAAATAGCATGGCCATTGATTATCGCTGCTGGCTGTCTTTAAGAATGATCTTGCCTCATCTTCTGATTTACACTCATAGGGAGACTTTCCAATCTCATGAAGAAAGTTGATTGCGATTTCTGAAAATGAAGTAAGCTTTATTTCAGCATCATTGTTAGGGAAAAAAACTTCTCCCTTTTCACCAAAGATAGCAGACATTAAGCAAAGCTGACCTGCTTCCTTTGCTGTAATAAAGTATCTACTGATATCGCTAGGTGCTGAAATTGGTTGTTTTTTATTAATTCTATTTATAAAGCCTGATAGAAGAGACCCGTCTGAAAAGGCAACATTGGCAAATCTTGCAGAAGAAAAAATCAAATTATTGCTTTTAAGCATTATATTTTCCATTGAAAGTTTGCTTGCTCCCATTAGATTTACTGGATTTGTAGCCTTATCAGTTGAAACAGAAAAGTACTTTGATTTTTTCATTTCTAGCAATGAAATGATTTTGGCTGTTGAAATGACATTCACATCAATCATTCGTAATAAAGTAAAAATATCTCTTTCGCTTCTTACATGCTTAAGGGCTGATAAATTTAAAATAAAATCATAAGAATTATTTTTTAAGAAGTTTTCAAATATATCTGAACAAATATCTACACAAAAGGTTGAAAATTCACCAGAAATATAGCCTTTACTGCTTCTTAACTCTCTAACTAATTCAACAAGATTATTTTCACTGATATCAATTGCATGTAATAGTTTAGGATCTCTAGAAAAAATCTCCTTCGTTACAGATATCCCGATTGAGCCTGCAGCACCTATAACAAGAAAACTTGACTTATTAATTACCTTTTTTAACTCTTTCTCTTTATGATGAATGTCTTCATCAAAAATTCCTCTTTTTCTATTTAAAATTTTTAAAATATCCATACTACTTTTCTAAAAAATTAAAGGCTTGTGTCTCGTTAAATGGTGGCTTCCAGCCTAATTTATTTTTTATCTCGTTATTATCTATTAAAAACTCATCACTTAGTTTTTTAAAAACTTTACTTTGTAAAAAAAGCATGCAGATGAAGCTCAGAAGAGGTTTAGGTAAATAAAAATTCAAAAGTTTTGATCTATTTTTCTTAACAAGGATCAAGTCATATAAATAACCCGTGCTTATATCAAAATCATCGCATACATAATAGGAACCTCTTAGGATTTTTGGTGAGAAGATAATCTCTTTGATGCAAGAAACTAAATTGCCTATAAAAATCATTTTTCTTACATTTTTTAACCCTCTGAGAGGTAGAGGAAACCTATATGAAGCAGCAAGCATCAATAAATTAAAATTTGCTTTTACTCCCTTCCCATAAACCAATGGAGGCCTGAGACATATTATTTCCATAGTATCATCAAGAATTGTGTTTAAAAGCTTTTCTGCATTAAATTTTGAAATAGAGTAAAAGTCTTTCCTTTTATGAAGTTTAAATATTATATCGAGTACTTTTTCATTATCATTCTTTAGTTCTTTAACCTTTGCTGAACTAATAAAAATGAATCTTTTAACTTTATTCTTTGATGATAACTTTGCTAAATTGTATGTAAGAACTTCATTTATGAGTTTATATTTCGAAGTATTCTTCTCTTTTTGGTGTGCAATGCCTGCTAAATGCACCACTACATCAACACCCTTAAAAATATGATTTAAACTTTCTTCCTCATAGTCTTCATTGACTTTATGGAATGTAATATTATTTATAGATTTGATATTCTTTCTTGAAATTACGTGGATATCTAAATTTTCATGATCTAAAAGTTCTATAAGGTTGGATGCTATCCAACCAGAACCTCCCGTTATCAGGACCTTTACTTTTTTATCTTTCATTCTCTAAGGCAGTCATGATGATATCTTCACTCAATTTGGAAGTTAAAAACTCTCTAGAAAACTTTCTCTTAAATTCTGATCTATTTGAATGTGTAAGGCTAATCTTTTCAATTTGGTTTAAAGCTGATTCTACGGAGCAGGGATTGAAAACAAAGGAGTTCTCTACGAATTTTTTCAAAAAGATTTTAGATTGACCTTTTAGGCCTGCAAGTATGGGTTTTCCAGATGCGCCATATTCAAATATTTTAGAGGGTAATACTCTATCCAATGACTTAAGGTTGTTCAGGTGTAGGAAAAGAATATCTGCCTTCTTATAATAATTAATTAGTTCTTCTCTTGGAAGAGGTTCAATAAATTGTACTTCACCTTCACAATGCAATTTAGTTTCATTCTTAAGTTTTTTTAATCCTCCGCCGTCACCGATAATTGTAAACTTATATTTATTAGGAAGTGCTGTGACTAATGCAGGTATTATTTTTTCAAGGGCTTGCCCTTTTCCTATGTTTCCAGCATATAAAATCTCTATAGTTGAATTTTCAGGATTTTTACTAAAATCTTCTTGCAAGAAAATATCGTCTATTCCATTAGGAATATAGGAATATTCTATGTTTGGATATTTCCTATCAAAGTAATCCTTAAATCCTTCAGAAACTAAATTTATTTTACTAGCCCGACTCATAGTATATTTTTCCAAAAGATTGAAAAAGGGAAAAAATAAATAAAAAATAAATCTTGGTATTAATTCTGAAAAAATATCTAAAAAAATATCTCTTATATCTAAGTAAAGTGGAGTTTTAATTTTTCTGGATATCAGGGAAGCTAAAAAGGCTGTCATCAATCTAGAAGAGGTAGCAAAGACAAGATCGTATTCTTCTTTTTTCGTTTTTTTGTAAACTCCTATAGCAAAATAAATAAAGGAAATAGATTGATCGAAAAAACCACTTTTATGAGATGGCACTTTGATTCTATTTATTTTTAGTTTTTTGTAAGTTTGAAAAGTCTTGGCAGCGACTTTAAAAGAACCGTATCTATTTGGTTCTGTAGTAAGAATGTCAATACTCGAATCTACATCTAGTTTTTTGGATAATTCATTAGCCAAGGTTGTAGCTCTAAAAGAACCTGCACATAAATCCGGTTCAAAATAAAATGAAATGAATAAAATCCTCATTTCTATTTAGAAGTCCAAATACCTCTGGTATCAATGACGATTTTCCCTTCTTGTTTTTTCAAAGCGTTTTTTTTAAACTCACTATGATCAACTAGCAGCAGAACTACATTTGATTTTTCTACTGCACTTTTAAAATTTACCAATTCAAATTTACTGTTATCAAGATATGATGGCAATTTTTTTATATTAGGCTCAACTAAATATATTTTTTTAAAATTCATATTTTTTAATTTATTAACGACTTTTATTGCGGGGCTTTCTCGTAAGTCATCAATATTCGCCTTAAAGGAAAGGCCGAGACATGCAATTTTTGAATCCTCTGCAGCTAAATTATTCACTTTTAGGTTCCTTTTAACTTTCGAAACAACTTTTAATGGCATTTGATCATTAATTTCTCTTGATAACTTAATTAATCTAGCCTGCCTGGGTGCTGAATTAATGATAAACCAAGGATCGATAGCAATGCAGTGACCACCAACCCCAGGCCCAGGATTTAATATATTTACTCTAGGATGATGATTAGCAAGGTTAATTAGGTTCCAAACATCTATTTCAAGATTTTCACTTATTAGAGATAGTTCATTTGCAAAGGCAATATTCACATCTCTATAAGAATTTTCAACAAGCTTGCAAAGTTCAGCGGTTCTATTATCCGTCTCCAAACATTTACCTTTTACAAAAGACTTATAAAAAGCTAATGAAATTTTAGTAGATTTTTTATTTATGCCTCCTATAACCCTATCGTTCATTTCTAACTCTTTTAAAATATTTCCAGGTAAAACTCTTTCAGGACAATAAGAAATATTTATGTCTCCTTTCTCGCCCACAGATAATGGAACTCTTAAGTCCTTCCTTTCTGAGCTAATTATTTTTGCTATTTCTTGAGTAGCTCCAACCGGAATTGTTGATTCAAGAATTACAGTATTATTCTTTTTAAGAACTTTACAAATATCTTTTGCAGCAGACTTTACGAAAGATATATCGGGTTCTTTATTTTTTTTTATTGGTGTTGGAACAGCAATCAAGAAAATATCTGATTCATGAAGAATAGTATCTGCTTTCAAGTAACCTTTTGTTACTACCTTTTTTAATAGCAAATCTAGATTTTTTTCTCTGATATGCGCCTTTCCCTTGTTGATGCTACTAACGACTTCTTTATTTACGTCATATCCAAACACTTTGATGTTTTTAGAAGCTATTAATGCTCCTGTAGGAAGGCCTATATATCCTAAACCTAATATTGTTATTTTCATGAAAAATATTTATTTATACTATTGGAAATTTTTTGACTTGCTTGGCCGCTGCCATATGGATTTTTCGCTAAAGACATATTAATGTATTCTTCTTGGTTATCAAGAAGTCTATTCACCTCTTTTACAATTTTTTTTGATTTTGCACCAACCAACTTTGCTGTTCCAGCTTCAATAGCTTCAGGTCTTTCTGTATTATCTCTCATAACTAAAACTGGCTTACCTAGACTTGGGGCTTCTTCCTGAATCCCTCCACTATCAGTCAGAATAATTGTTGACAATTTCATCAACTTTACAAAATAAATGTAATTTAGTGGCTCTATAAGATGGATGTTTTCTGAGGATTTTAAGTATTTATTGACTACAACCTTCACATTTGGATTCAAATGAACAGGATAAATGATATCTACGTCTTCTCTTTTGCTAATTTCTTTAAGCGCTAAACATATTTGCTGAAGCCCTTCGCCAAAATTTTCTCTTCTGTGACCTGTGACTAGAATAATTTTTTTTTCTGGATTAGATAAAAATGGCAGGCTTTTGCTTATATCATCTGAAAAATTAATCTTTTCAGATTTTTTAGATATCTCAAGGAGGGCATCTATAACAGTATTGCCAGTGACCACGATTTTTTTTAATGCTATTTTTTCTTTTAATAAGTTATTTTTTGCTATTTTTGTAGGTGCAAAGTTTAAAGAAGCTATTTTTGAAACTACTTGCCTGTTAAATTCTTCTGGATAAGGAGAATTTATATTGTAAGTTCTTAATCCAGCTTCAACATGTCCAATAGGTATTTTTTTATAAAAGGCTGCCATAGCACTCGCTAAGGTAGTGGTTGTATCTCCATGAACTAGCAGAAGGTCGGGATTTATTTTTTCTATAATATTTCCCAATCTAAGCAAGACCCTGGAAGTAATATCGAACAAATTTTGATCATTTTTCATTGAATCTAAATCAAAATCTGGTTTTACTTCAAAAATTTCTAAAACTTGATCAAGCATTTCTCTGTGTTGAGCTGTAACACAAACAGAAACATCAAAATTTTTCTTTAAGCTGTTTACAAGAGGACACATCTTAATGGCCTCAGGACGAGTGCCGAATACAACTAGTATTTTTTTTACCATTTAAATATTGATTTTATCTCTGTGGTTGATTTAGATTCAGCTTCAAAAACAATCTTTTTTGTTTCTTCTTGAGAATCAAAAGAATAATTATAAATTGAATCTTCAATTTTTATTCTTTTATTATCCAATCCTGAATAATTAAATGACATGACAATTTCTTTGTCTGCCAGTTGCAAGAATATATCATCCTCACTAACTTTATTTATTCTTACATTAGGGTGCAAAGGAAAGCATAATTTCAAAATATTTCGCTCACTTGAAAGAACATTATCAATTATAGATATTTGTTTATTGCCTATAGACCAATTTCTTCTATGAACTGGGGATCCAGGTAAATTTGAATAACCATTGTGTGAAGCTGAAAACTCAATCACTTCACTTGAAAGTTTATTTTCTTTAGTTAAAATTTTTGCTCGATTGCCAACTCGAAAACTACTCCATACTTCGCTTGAATTAAGGTCGTTTATAATTAAACAGGAATGATTTAATGAAGATCTTTCTAAGATTCTCGTTGAGTTAATTTCATAAGTCGAAATTCCAAGATTTACAATTAATTTTTTTTTAAAAAGTGAAAGTTCGAAACTTAATGTGTCTGCATGAGCATGGCCAGGAAGTTCATTAGGACCTATATTTCCTCTGTCAGAAACTAAATAAATATCTTCATCAGAATATACAGTGTATCCAGAATTATCAAAGTCCAAGAATTTTTTATTATTTTCTGTTGTTTTAACTCCCAACCTTTTTGCATAGTCTATTAGTTGATGACAGCTTAAACATTCATCATTTGTGCTATCGTTAAAGTGAGATAAAGAGCTATCTGGATGAGTCATTGCTTGCAGCCAGATAATCATTTTTTTTATAAGGCCTTCATCAAAAATATCACTCTCCAAAGAAAAAGCTTGATGAATATTTTTTATATCCAACAAATCTTCTAATATTATGGAGTGGTACATCGGGGAAAGCTCATAATGGCTGCCGTCCTCTAATATTTGAATATCTAATTGAGATTTCAATAATTCAATTCCCTTTTCGTACCAAAAATTAGCTTTCTTCCCTGAAAATAAAATGCCCAAGAAAACTAATGCTTTAGCATTTGAGATTAAGTGGTTACCACCTAGGTGATATTCTAAATTTTTGTATAAGTAATCTGCTTGAAGAACTAAGTTATTTTTTATTTTTTTGGGGGGATCGAGATCAAAATATACCAACCACTTGATCCAGTTTACTGCCCTAAGAGAAATTGGATACGGATCCCAAGCTAATTTTAAAAAGTTAATGTTTTTATCTATCCAACTATTAACTAATTTTTCTGGTAACCCATTTTGATTTAAAACATTATTTGAAAGTAAAAAATCAAAATAATTTAAATTATAGTTCCATAACTTAGGGTGAGTATTTTCATTCCATAAATCATTATTATTTAGATCGGTTGAAATTCTCAAAAAACTATACTTTTGTTCATCATTTATTTTTGATGAATTCGGATTAATTAAAATCAAATTTTTTGATGCTTTATTGACTAATAAATTATGTAACTTTGGTAATTTGAGTCTATTAAAAGATTTATAAAATCTATAAAAAATTTGTTTGAATGTTAGAAATTTTATAGTATTTAAGTAAAGAAGAAAAAAAGGAATAAGACTTTTTATTTTTTTTTTCGTCACTTAAATGACTCTGTTATTTCAATAGCGACTTTAGATACCTCAAAGATTTCTTCAAATGGTATTGGGCTAGGTTCTCCCTTGGTAATTGCTCTGAAAAAGCTTTCAACGCATTGATCATGTCCCTTATTTTGAAAAAGATTTCTAGCAAATTTGAAATTAGGCCAATTATATCCTTTCAGATTCCTAAAATTATTTAATTGTAAACAAGATTGTGAGCTAAAAATCTCAATTCTTTCTTTAGGAAATGATTTCCCTCCATTAGATAAATAGTTTATTGATCCCATAGATCCATCTTTGAAATTTAAATTTATCAATACTTGATCCATTTGAGTGAACTTATCTGGCTTTGTTTGGCCAAAGTTTACGCTATGGCTATCAATTTCAGACCCTGCGAAAAACCTCATTAGATCTATAAAATGGCAAGCCTCTCCTATAATCCTTCCTCCACCAATCTCAAGATCTTGCTGCCAATTTTCTTTTTCGATAAAGCCTGCATTTATTGTCATTAAGAAAGTTTTTGGATCTTTATTTTGATCAAGGAGTTCCTTAATTTTTTTTGATAGTGGAGCAAATCTCCTATTGAATCCAATCATTAAAATTTGACTCGACTTTTCTCTTTCTTCTATGCAATTTTTGACCTCTTCTAGTTGCTTGAAGTTAATAGCTAGCGGTTTTTCAACAAAAATATTTTTATTATTTTTGATGCCTTCACAGACTTGATCTGAGTGAAAATTATGAGGAGAAGTAATAAATACAGTATTAATATTTTTATTTTCCCAAAAAGACTCTTCGTTAGTTGTAATATCTTTAAACTTAAATTTTTTAGCTTGGTTATGTGCATTAAGACCTTGAGAAGATAAAATTGTAGCAAGAGAGTATTTGTACTTTTGTTTTTTTATAGCTGGCAATAAAGTTCTCATAGAAAAATTGCCTGGCCCTACTAATCCTATTTCGATTTCTTTTTTGTCTTTTGATTGAACGTCCTCATAAATGAAATCTTTTTTTTGAGTGTCAATTTCTTCATTTTTTGAATATCTAATTAATGTAGCTAAGTTTTTCTTATCTTCGATTGTTTTGTATGCTTTAAGTGAATTATCGATATCAAAAATTTGAGAGATTAAAGGTTTCATATCTATCTTTTCTTCCGATAATAAATTCAGAAAAGTCTCGAAATTTCTTTGTGCCGTCCATCTTACAAAACCAATTGGATAATCTACTCCTCCCTCCTCATAAACTTTATCGTATCTACCTGGTCCATAAGATGATGAAACTTGAAATGAAATTTCTTTTTTATAAAAGTCATCCCTCTTAAGGTTGAGGCCAACTTGACCTACTAAAATTATTCGTCCCCTTTGCCTTGTTGACTGGGCTGAATTATGGATAACAGAATTACTTTTAGTATCAGCACATATGATTGTTCCATCTACTTCTTTTCCTTTGTTAAGAGATATAACACTCTGATAGAAGACATCATTATTTTTTAAGCAAATAATTTTAGCTCCAAAGCTCTTAGCTAGTTGGCACCTCTTTTCATCATGATCTACTCCGATAACATCACAACCATTTGCGATAAGAATCTGAGTTGTGATTAAGCCCAATAGTCCAAGTCCAACAACAAGAAAGGTCTCCCCTATATTAGGTTTTGCCAGTCTGATCCCTTGAAGCGAGACTGATCCAATAACGGTAAAAGATGCTTCTTCAAAAGTTACTTTATCTGGAATCAGTGCGCATAGATTTGATGGGACTCTCAATATCTCTGCATGAGGTCCATTTGAAATCACCCTATCACCCTCTTTAAATTTTTGAACTGAGCTTTCGAGAACAACTCCTGCATTTGAATAACCTAATGCTATTGGATCATTTAACTTTGATTTCACTGCCTCATAAGTTGGCATGATTCCATCTGATTTTATTTTATCAAAAACCTGAAGAACCCTATCAGACTCGTTGATAGCCTTTTTAAGCAAATTAGATCTACCAAAATTTATCAACATCCTCTCAGTCCCAGTAGAAACTAGAGAATATTTTGAGGAGACAATTAAATGGTTTTTAATATTTTTCGGCGGAGGTATGTCAACAATGGAAGTTTCTCCATTTGAGAGATTTTGAACAATCTGTTTCATAAAAATTGCTCCAATTCTACATGACGATATGCATTCTTAAGTAAGTCTTTTTTATCTTTTTGAAAAACAGTCTTGAAAACATCAAAAACACTATCCTCACTGATTTGCTCCAAATCTGAAAAATTTTTTTTTCCATCAATGGTTTCTCTTGAATACCAAGGAGAATAATTATTTGTAGTAATCGGATAAAAATTTTCAATGAAAGGGCCAGTTTTCTTATAATCTGTTGGGCCATATATCCCTATGACACTACAGCCTAAAGCTCCTGCCAGGTGAGAAATTCCATTACAATTAGTAATTGCAATGCTGCATCGGGAAAGCAAATTTGCTGTCTCTATAATTGATAGATTTCCACAAAGGTTTTCAACATTTACGTTATCTTTAACCAGTTCTTCACCGATAATATTTTCAAGTTCGTTCCCCAAGATAAATATTTTTATCTCCGGGAATGAATTATTAATTTTTGATATAAGATTTTTAAATTTATGAGAAGGCCATCTCTTGTATGACTCTAGCTCCCCAGAACCCGGGGCTATAGCAATACAGTTCTCTTTTAAAGCATACCCATTAGCCTCAAAAAAACTGTAAGCATCTTTTTTACTTATTAACTCATTAAAATGAGCTAGGAGATCAATATCATTTAATTCAAATTTATTTGGTACTAGATTGTAATTACCAAGCACCTTATGAGTATGAATATCATGATTAGTCTTAAGTAACTTATAAAATAGATTTTTTCTGCTTGGTATTGTTTGAAAAACGTTCAAGAAAATACTCAAAAGTATTGATTTCTTATAATCCATTCCATTCGTGAATATCAATTGATCTATTTTTTGTTTTCTTAAAGCTCTGAAGAGAGAAAGCATTTTAAATGAAAATAATTTTGTATTTTCAAAAAAAAAGTAATCGAAATTTTCGTCTTTAATGAAAAGTTGGATTACACTTTTTTCAACCTGACTTTTAAGGGTGAAGGATATTTTTTTTGGTTTATCCCTTAATACTTTAATTATCAAAGGAATCATCATTACCACATCTCCTATTCCATGAGTATTAACAAAATGGACATGACTTCCGACAATAATTTTATCTTCATTAACCATTATGATTCTTTTTTAGACTATTGTAAGGCGCGAATAATATCGAATTCTTCTTTGGGCTGCAATTTTAAAGAAATAATGTGGATGAAGTAGATGATTAAAAGAAAATCTAAACCAAAGTTACCTCCTGGAGGATTAAAAAAGGATATGAAAACATAAGATAAAATTAGCGGCCTAAAAATAAGATTTGTGCTTTTATATATTCTTAAAAAAAAATATGAAATTAAAATAAATCCAATGAGTCCAAACTCCGCTATTATATAAACTGGCCCATTAAAAACATCCTGTAGATCATCAAGAAGAATTGTTTGACCTCCTGGCCCTATACCAAAAAGTAAAATTAAGGGGTTAAATTCCAAGAAGTAAAATTGTGTAAGAAATAAAATTACTCTTGATCCATTTGTGTAATCAAAATTTTGCCAGTTTGTATTACTTATAAATTCATTTAGCAAAAGAAGTTCTTGATAAACTCTTGTAACGTCTCTCATGAAATAATTTTCGGGAATTATAAAAAATAAAAGTATTGAAAAAGGAATTAAATAAAAGAAATATCTGAAATTTCTAAATAAAAAAATAAAAAATATGTTGGCTATAGCGAACACAACTCCTGTGGCAGAAATAGATAAAGTAAAAGCTATAAATGAAATTATTTTCATAAAATTACTTTTTGTATCAATTAAAAAGAAATACATAAATGTTATCCAAGCAAATATTGAATAATGAGATGGTTCAGGAAAAAGACCTCTTATCCTTGGCCAATTATCTGCAGGATCATGGACTCCAAATGATAAGGGATTTAATCCCAGAAGGTAAATTAGGTATAAGAAAATTGAAAGAAATAGATGAAATTTTAGAAGTTTTACTGAGATTTCAATGAAATTGACATTTTCTCTAAGGGTCGAGAAAAAATAAATGATGACCAAAGAGTGCATCCAGATAAAAAAAGAAATAAATATAAAGGGTGTTTCTTTTATCGATACTCCAATATTTACCAGGATATTTCCAATGAAAACTAAAAATAACCAAAGAAATAATATAAAAGTAGGTATTGGGATTAAATTTTTTCTTTTATTGATTAATGAAACAATATAAAAAAAAATTAAGGATAAAAAGATCAATATTCCAATATATCTGAATGGAATTGAAATCCTCGTACTTATTCCAAATGTTAACTGATTGAAGAAAACTGAGCAGATTGTAATTATGAACAGTAAAGTACTTAGATGTCTTATGCTAATTATCAAAATATCTCTCTTAAATTATTATTTATTTTTTGTAAAAATTTCTCCATTGAATTAAGTTTTAAAAATTCATTATATTTATCAAAGTCAATATCTTCATTCATAAGTCTTTTAACTTTTTCAATAAAATTTACTTTATCGTCTGTTAAGTGTATGACTTCTGTTTTGATAGAGGTGGATGAAGATAACATAACGACATGCAGTCCTGCAGATAAATAATCATATGTTTTTAAAGGTATTTCCATATGTGTATTTTTCTGATCTATATCAAATGGTATCAAACCAACTTTGAATAATGATAATTTCTTTTGTAAATCACTCTTGTTAACGAGACCATGAAAGATAAGATTTTCATGGGTAAATGGAATTTTTTCAGAAAATAAATTAATAACGATACCTGAATCTAGAAGTTGTCTTAAGAAGTTATTGTCAAATTTATTTGACCCAACATATACAGCCTCCTTAAGTTTTTCATTTCTCGAATAAACTTCTGAAAAATAAGAAGGATTAGGTAAATAGATACTGTTTTTATATTTTCTTGAAGACGAAAGTAATACGCTCCAAACTTGGCTAGTTTTATCTATCATTTTTGCCAATTGCTCTGACTCATCTGAAAAAAAATTTAGATAACCTTCATCATCTGACATTCTATAAATGAGTTTTTTGAATTTGATCTTTTCAAAAAAGTAAGAAGACTGATAGCCCTCAGATATCATCAAATCAAAAGAGATTTTTTTTGTAGAAAAAAAATAAATTGGAATTGAAAAAATATTCCGAAAAAAAATATTTCTCATAGCATATGGAGGTATTAGTGAAATTACATATAACTGTCTAAAGAATCCTTTTATCAATGCTTTAAGTTTGTATCTGTTATGTTTTCTTAAAATTGATATAGATACAGGATAAGTGATCCAATATACAGAATGACCATCATTTACTAGCCCCTCATAAATGTAATGAATATTTACTTTTTTATGAGATTCTAAAAAATGACTAGTAAGAATAACAATTCTCATTTTAAAAATTTTTGTAAACTCTAATTGTATTTTTTTTCTTTAAACCAAACGATCCATAATAATAATCCTCAAAAGAAGATGAGAGTTTAAAACCATTTAAAAATGTATCTGGAATATTACTTACTCCAGTATTTGTGCCAAGTTCAATTCCTTCATTTTTATAGAGATGATAAACTTCATTGGAAATAAAAATAACTTTTTTATCTCTTAAGATTTCTTTGAAGTTGACCCTGGCTTGATAAGAATAAAATTCATTATCTTTAAAAATAAACCAAAAATTATCTGGGCCTACAATAGTGACATCTTGAGTGGGTTCAATTTCTTGACTTGCTTTTTCGTAAAATCCTTGAAGATCTGAGGAGTAGAAATTCACTGCATTATAAACTTGAAAAAATATAGAGTATGAAAAGAGCGTAATCAATGACAGCGTTAATATAGTTTTCCTATTTTTATAAGAATTACTTATGAGGAAAGCATATAAAAAAGGAAAAAAAATTATCAAATAATGATGATTCATTCTCCCTAATAAAATATATCCAGTTAATCCTCCTAAAAACATCCAAAATGAAGATTTAAATTTTGAATTTTCTAAATTTCTCTTTTCCAAGAAGTAATAGATTCCAATAAATAGAAATATAGGAAAGTGTAACCACCTATATAAAGAACTATCAAACCCAAAAAGAAATATCCAGGAAACCCTATCAATAAATGGAGTCGAGATGACTTCATTAGCAAATTCAAGAGAATTTTTAATTTCTTGATAATAATTAATATTATTAAAAAGAACAATTAATAATCCAAAAAAATAACCTGCCAAAAAAAACATTAATTTATGAAAATTATCTTTTCTAAAGAACTTTTCTTTTTTAGACAGCTCATAAAATATCAAAATGAATATAAATATTTGACTACTAAAATGTATATCTATTGAGATTGAAATTAATAAGCCAGATGCAATGATTTTTAAGATTGTTTGATTTTTGGATGTAAATAAAAACAAAGACATGAATCCAGTTAATAAAATTAAGATTTCTGGTCTAGCTGAATGAGAGCTAAGCAAAAAATGCTCTGAAACAGAAAAAAATAATACCGCTAGAAGACATATAGTTCTCTCAAAATTTATGTTTCTTAATATTAAATAGAATAGGATCAAAACAGGGAAAGAGACAATCCATGATAAAAACCTATGCGGATAAATGAAGTTCGAAAAATACAGCATGAAATTTCCATACAAAAGATCCATTATTCTTCCATGACCTATTGCTAGACCAGGCTCTCTGCTTAAGACATCCAACAAGTTACCTTCTTTAGCAAAATTGTAAGCAAATGATGCAATCCATAGACTGTCTCGGTAATAAATCTTAAAAAAATAAAGAGAGAAGAAAGAATAAAGTAAAGAGGAAAAAATTAAGACAATTAATAGCTTATCAACCGAAGAAAATTTATCAAATTTCAAAGACTTCATTTTGAAGGATTTTTAAAAATTGATTCTTTCTTTTTCAATTACTAAAGGTTTTTTTCTAACTTGATTAAAAATTGCCAATATGTATTCTCCCAAAATTCCTATGAAAAATAGCTGGACTCCTCCAAAGAAGAAGAGAGCTACTATAATTGTTGGTATTCCTGCTTGAGAATCAACAAATCCAAAGAGCGTCATTATGAAAATTGAGATAGAGTAAATAATACTAAGCGAAGAAATCAATAAACCAGTAATTAATGACATCCTTAAAGGTAGTCCACTAAAACTTATTAATCCATTTAATCCTTGCTCAAACATTTTTAGAAGACCATTTTGTGATTTCCCATACTCTCTTGCTCTCCAAGTATATTCAACCCCGGTAGATCTGAAACCAGCATCAAAAGTCATTAACCTCATGAAAGGATTAGCATCTTCAGTTAATTTCATTGCCTCAATTACTTTTTTATCAACCAGTTGAAAATCTCCTACATTTTCTGGATAGTCTACATAAGTAACTTTCTTTAAAAGCTTATAATAGAGTCTTCGAGAAGTTCTTAAAAAGAATCCTTCTTCTCTTTTTGCTCTTACTCCATATACAATATCGTTACCTTTTTCCCAAAGCTTAATGAAGCTTGGAATTAATTCTGGCGGATCTTGCATATCAATTGGCATAAACAAAAGAGTTGCATCTCCAGAAGAATTCATTACTCCATTATAGGTGTTATTCAATAACCCAAAGTTTCTGGAATTGAGTATGATCTTTATATTCTTATCTTTTTCTGCAATTGATTTCAAGATATCAACAGTTTGATCAGAAGAACAATTATCACAGAAAATATGCTCATATTCGTACTCTTCAAGTTCTAGAAAAATATCTTTAATTGTCTCGTAACATTTTTTAATACCTTTTTCTTCATTGAAGCAAGGAGATATTATTGAAATTAGTTTTTTAGGCATTTTATTCACTAATTCTTATAAACAATTTTTTTTAAAAGAATATAGGTTAATGGGACAACAAATATCATGCAGATTAATTGGGATAAATATTTATTTAGACTGTTTAAAATTAAAAAATTCAAAATAGTGAGGTTTAAAAAGTATATAAAGATATAGATTAATACAAATTTTAAAAAAGGAGAAAAACTTAGCTTCTGAAATACAATTATACCGGTAGAGAAATAATTGAAGATTATTCCAAATAAGTAACTTAATGCCAGAGAAACCTCAACTTCAAAGTTTAAAAATATAAAAAAAGAATAAAGTCCAAATCCAATCAAAGTGTTAAGGAAACCTACGGCAATAAACTTTATAAATCTTTCCAATATTTCCTCATGCTGAAATTATTTTTGAATTCTGTTCAACTTCTTTCCATAAATTAATTACATCCTCATTAAGGGCGAAGAAGCTTTTAGATTGACTTAAATTATTTAAAGAATCTGAGATAAATTTTACTCTTCTATCAGACTTAGAGTTTTCGATATTCTCAAAAGGATCTTCTAGGACAAAAACAAGTTCATTTGACTTCTTAGATCTAAACTTGCTAATTGAGAATTCCTTTTTAGGTGAAAGAGAATCCAATTCTAATGCAAACGTTGATTTATTTTCGTTTGAAAATTTAGCTTCCCACCTGAATGAACTATTATCTTTATATGTGATCTTAGATTCTAATAAATTATTGAATTTAATTTGAGAAAGCAGTGCTATTAATTGGATACCATAAAATCTTATAATTCCTCCACCTTGATCATCTTCTCTTTTCCATGATTTAACCTCATAAGCAAAGTGATAAGCATGGAATTTCCATTTTAGAAAATAATTATCGGTCGATTTATTAGATGAGGTAATCAAATCTTTACCCCAAGAAGTATATTGAAATAAATATCCTACAGAAAAGTTTACTTTTTTTTCTTTCAATAAACTTAATAGCTCAATTGATTGATGAGGATCAATTGATAAAGGTTTCTCAAGAAGATAGTTTTTGATATTGGATTTATCTAGTAAATATCTAATTTTAGAGTCTTGATCTTTTGGTCTTAATGCCAATACGGCTGTATCAATCTTATTAACAGTATATGACTCATCATCATACCAACAGATTTTATTGCCATAATCTTCAAGTTCCTTCCTAGAATTGAATATGTCTTTATATTTTTTATGCAAAAATATTTCAATATTATCTTTCTTTGCAATTGATGGTAGGTAGCCATAAAGTCCAAATCCAGATCCGTAGATTATTACTTTATTCACAAAAATTATTTGAAATCTTTAAGTTCAAGAATATTAAAAATTTCTCCTTTATATTTTTCTTTAAGATAATTTTTAATTTCTTTCTTAATATGCCAAGCTAGATTTATTATTATTGGTGGTTGATTTTTTTTCCTAAATAAATTTTCATCAGACAAAATTGGAATTCTTGTGCCTGGGACAAAATGGCCTATTTTTAAAGAGCCTGGTTTTTCATAAACACATGAAATTACATTTTCGTTGAGTTCTAAAAGTTTTATTAGTATTGCTGCCCTACCAGGAAAAGCCTTGCATGAAAGAGGGCCATGTTTATCATAAAGGCTTAAAATATGTTTTTTTGTTCTCAACTTCCAGGAATTGATTTGATCATTCATTGATACGATATCATCAAAAAAATTTTTCTCATGAGCAAGAATGTCGTCTACATCATAATTACCTTTTGTTTTATCTTTTGAAATAAATACTCTTATATTCCCACCATATCTTGATGGAAATTCAACTGATTGAACTTTTGCTTTCAGAGACTTTGCAATGTGAATAAAAGAATTAAAGCTATAAGTTCTTGGATGCTCGTGATAAAAGGTATCAAATTGATACTTCTCTAAAACTGCACCCAGATAATGATTCTCAATCACAAGGACTGTATCTTTGTTAGATAAAATTTCTAAAGAATTTAAGACTTCAGGCAGATTTTCAATATGAGCAAAGACATTTGTAAAAGTAATTATATCCGGAACACCACTCTCTTTTAATACTTTCTTTGCAGTGGCTGGTGATAAATAATTGCCATATGACTTGTGTCCCTTATCCTGACATTCTTTATATGCATCAGTGGGTTCAATACCAATTGTTTTACAACCTTTCTTACTAAAAAAGTCTAAGAGACTTCCATCATTGCAACCAATATCTAGAACAGTTTTATTTTTCAGTGAACCACAAAATTCCTCACATGAATTTACTAGATCGCTCATGCCTTTCAATACATCAGCTGTAAATCTTGATCTGTAGTGATAGTGAGAAGGGAATAATTTTTTCTTAGGAACTTGATAAATTTGGTGGGCAGTAAAACAATTTTTACAATAAGCAATTTTTATTGGATATTCCTCACATATTGAATCTTCCGAGGTAGGAATTAAATCATCACACATTGGATGATTACCTAAATCTAGAACTGGAGATAATCTTTTTGACCCACAGACTTCACAAGCCTTAATTTGATGTAATTTTTTTGTATTAATATGTGATTTTTTATTAATAAAATTATCAAAAGAATTATGAACGTGGTCAATCATTTCTTGTGTTAAACCATTGTGGCAAGCTATAAGAATACCTCCTTTCATAACCTTGTCGGCGTTAATAAAATCGTCCGCTTTACCAATACAATTTATATTTTTAAAACCAGGTTGCCTCAAAATATTTCCTGTGAATATTACGCGAGTTTGTATGTTCCTCTTTTCTAAATATATTTGTAAATCCGTTCTTGTGAACGGTGAGGACTCTTTTACAATAAGCGGGTATGCAAGCCATCCTGAATAAACATCATCTTTTTCGTAAGGGAGGTCTAAAAATTCTTCATACTTAGAAAAAAATTTTTGATGTTGATTGAATATTTCTCTTCTTTTTTTGATACCTTTTGAAAGACTTTGTAATTGAGTTAAAGCAAAAGCAGAGCTAATTTCTGATGGTTCTAATTGATATCCCATTTCCTCAAAAATAAACTTTGAGTCATAAGTGATCCCATCTAATGAAACATTAAACCTATTTTCTATTGACTCGCTATTATCAAAAAGAGATGAAGACCTACCCCAAGATCTTAGCAATTTAGCTTTCTTAAATAATTTTTCATCATTAAGACATAACATTCCACCATTTCCAGCTCCATTTATAATATGTGAGCCATAGAAACTTGTTATAGAAAAATCTGAATATTTTCCGGTAGAAATTCCTTTTATTTTCGCTCCTAAAGTGTCTGCACTATCTTGCAAAACAAACAAATCATTTTTATCAGCTATTTCTCGAATTTTTGGCCAATTACATATATTTCCAAGTAAATCGGGTGCAAGAATAGCTTTTGTTTTCTTATTTATCTTTTCTTCAATCAAATTTTCATCGATACAGAACGTTTTTGGATCAACATCAACAAAGTTAGGGATTAATCCTGATTTAACTATTGGTGCGATTGTTGTTGAAAAAGTTAGAGCTGGAGTTATAACCTCACTTCCTGGATCCAGATTTAATATATCCATCAAGATATAAAGTGCCGATGATCCTGAGTTTGTCATCAAACCAAAGTCTTTATTAAAAAGTTTTGATATTTTCTTCTCAAGTTTGACTGTGTTTCTTCCCATCTGAGTCGAGGTATTAAGGACTTTTAGTACAGCATCTATCTCTTTCTTGCCATGCACACTTTTTGCATATGCTACTCTAATATTCTTTTTCAAAACTCTCTCACAAATATAGGAGGTTGATACTACATGTTTTCATACAAAAAGAAACATCACGAATTTAATAAATCAGCTATACCATCATTCAATGTGAAGCTTGGAGACCAATACCTTGGCTTTGGTAAATTAATTTTCATTCTTGGTCTTTCATAAGAGGTCTTTTTTCCATAATGGATGAAATTTGAATAAGGAAAGTCATCCACTTCCTCAAAAATAGAAACTAATTCTTTGAGTGTTACATAATTTTGTGGATTTAAAGAAAATTCATACAACTCACCGTTACTCTTCTTTTTTCTTACTTGCTTCCTGGCTAAAAAAATTCCTTCAACTGCATCTTTTACCTGCAGAGGATTTATAACCTGATCAGGATGAGTCAATTGAATGATTTTTTTTGTCTTTTTAATACTCTTAATTAAATTAAAAATTTTTCCTCTTTTATCCCCTCTTCCATAGATGTCGTAGAGCCTAATTGTAGATATTTTTAAACCATCATTTGCAAAAACCTTCATAGTTTCTTCTGCTGCAGTCTTCGAAGCTGCATAAAAATTAGAGGGATTCAATTTAAGTCTTTTATCAAATTGCCAGTATGATCCAAAATGAAAAATTTCAGTTTCCGGCGAGTACTTTTTAACTGCCTTACAAACATAATTTGGCAACAAAATATTAGAGGAGATTATTTCATCGATAGTTTCGTATGAATCTGAATAATCAATCTTTGAACCACAAATAAAAATGCTATCAATTTTATGATCTTGAATTAATCTCTCTAAGTTATCTTGGAAGCTCTTCTTTTTGTTTGGTCTGTAAGAAATATCAAAAACAATTTCTTTTCTATCTCTAAGAAATACCTCGATATTTTTACCTAAAAAGCTTCTCAAGCCTATTATTAAGTTGCTATCTCTTGATAAGTTTTTTTTGCCCATTTAGTCTGATACTAGGAGCATTGAATATATTCATTGATTTGTCGAAGAGTGATATTTTTCATATCTTCTCCATTCTTATGAGACAAATACCAATCAATTAAATTATCAAGTGTTTCTTTAAGAGTTAATTTAGGTTCCCAAGAAAGTAAATCTTGAGCTTTATCACAATTTAATTCTAAGTATTTTGCCTCAGGCAAAGGTTCTTTTTCAGATTTTGTCCAGCCTATTTTTTCAGGCCAAGAACTATCTATATACTCTACAATCCACTCTACCGGTTTCAAATCATAATCTTTTGGACCAAAGTTCCAGCCTGAGCAATAAGTTGAATTTTTACTGTCATAAATTTTTTCGGCAAGCATTAAATAGCCGCTTAAAGGTTCAAGGACAAATTGCCAAGGCCTTACAGAGTTTGGGTTTCGAATAATAGGCTTTTTATTGTTAATGAAACTAGTTATTACGTCTGGAATTAATCTATCCCTTGCCCAATCGCCTCCTCCGATTACATTTCCAGCCCTTACACTAGCCATGAAAATATTTTGGTTAGAATTCTCTTTATTAAAATAAGATTTATTATAGGAATTAGTAATAAGTTCTGCACATCCTTTGCTGCAACTGTAAGGATCAGAGCCACCAAGCCGATCGCTTTCCTTAAAGGACTTTTCCTCATTAAAATTTTCGTAACATTTATCGCTGGTGACATTTATTGCAATTTTGTAATCATCAATCTGCCTTAATGCTTCAAAAAAATTCACAGTTCCAATAATATTAGTTGAAAATGTATCATAAGGATGAGCATAGGACTCTTTAACAAGTGGTTGTGCTGCCAAATGAAAAGCTATATCAAAATTGGATTTTTTAACTATCTTTTTAAAAGAATCTCCATCACGAATATCTCCAAAATGACAATCTGTATTATCTTTTAAGTTTAAAATCGAAAATAAGTTTCTATCTTCTTCAGGAGCTAAAGAATAACCAGTTACTTCAGCCCCCATGTTCAGCAACCAATATGATAGCCAACTTCCTTTAAAACCAGTATTTCCTGAAATAAATACTTTTTTATTCTTCCAAAAGTCTTTATTTACTTTTCCCATAGTCTCCAAGGAGCGCTGTTGGTTCTCCATAGTTCCTCTAGGTTATTTTTATCTCTTAAAGTGTCCATTGGCTGCCAGAAATTTTTGTGAAAAAACGCTCGCATCTGATCATTAGATGCAATTCTTTCCATAGGATCTCTTTCCCATATAGTTTGATCATCATCAATGTAATCAATTACCTTCGGGGAAAGAACAAAAAAACCACCATTTATCCATGAACCGTCTCCATCTGGCTTTTCCTTGAAACTTAAAATTTTGTCTTCTTCTAACTCAAGTGATCCAAACCTTCCTGGAGGAAGTACAGCGGTAGTTGTTGCAAGTTTTTTATGTGATTTATGGAAATTAATTAAATCTCGAATATTTATATCTGACAGTCCATCACCATAAGTAAAGCAAAAATCCTCTTTATCTAAATAATTTTTTACCCTCTTTAGTCTGCCTCCGGTCATAGTATCGTTTCCTGTATCTACCAAAGTTACTCTCCAAGGTTCCGAAGAATTTGAGTGGATGATTGTCTCATTCTCAACTAAATCTATGGTCATATCTGAGGAGTAAAGAAAATAGTTTGCAAAATATTCTTTAATTAAATAACCCTTATATCCACAGCAAATGATAAATTCATTTATTCCATAATATGAATATATTTTCATAATATGCCAAAGAATCGGTTTGCCTCCTATTTCAATCATTGGTTTTGGCTTCAAATTAGTTTCCTCGCTTATCCTAGTACCAAGACCTCCAGCCAGTATTACAACTTTCACAGATTTTCCTTAATATATTTAATTTGGTTCAAGTCAAAATTACCATGAATAGGTAAACTAAAAAGTTCTCTATCAGATATCCAAGCAAAACCATCTTCATCTCCTTGATTCAGGTATTTAAATGCTTTCAATTTCGGTAAGGCAATTGGGTAATGGATGCCTGTCTCTATTCCAGCATTCGATAGTTTTTCTCTAATGGCATCTCTCTTATGGGATCTAACCACAAATAAATGGAATACATGTCTGACATTTTCTTTGATATTAGGTAATTTTATTTCGTCAATATCACTTAATTGATTTATATATTCCATAGCGGTTTGAATCCTTACTTTTGTCCACTCCTCCAGATGATTAAGTTTGACACTTAAAATAGCTGCTTGAATTCCATCAAGTCTTGAATTTCTTCCTTCAAACTCATGGTCATATTTAGCTATTCTTCCATGATTGGCAATTTTTTTACATTTAAAATAAAGCTTTTGATCATTTGTAATAATTGCTCCAGCATCACCAAATGCACCTAGATTTTTTCCTGGATAGAAGCTAAAACAACCTAAGTCCCCAAATGTTCCAACTTTTTTTCCCTCATACTCTGCTCCATGAGCTTGCGCACAATCTTCAACTACTTTTAGAGAATGATTATTTGCTATCTCAATGATTTCTTTAATTTGGCAGGGTTGACCATACAAATGAACTGCAATTATGGCAGAAGTATTTTTTGTAATTCTTTTCTTAAGATCATCTAAATCAATATTATAGTCAATAGGACTTACATCACAGAAAACAACCTTGAAATTATTTCTTGATATTGCTTCTGCTGATGAAATAAAACTATTTGCAGGGACAATAATTTCACTACCAACAGGTAGATTCAATGCTTCAAGGGAAATTTCCAATGCATCAGTTCCATTTCCAACGCCAAGACAATAATCAGACTCATGATATGTTTTAAATTGTTCTTCAAATTCAATAATTGAATTTCCTCCAACAAAAGAAGACTTAGATATTGTTTCTGAAATAGCGGAATCAATTTCATCTTTAATTGACAGATACTGCTGATGTAAGTCCAAAAATTTTATCTTCATATTTGTTCAACTTTCCCTATGATTTTTGCTGGATTTCCAGCAACTATACTAAAATCAGGAACATTTTTGGTTACTACTGAACCAGCACCAACTATAGAATGATGACCAATTACTATCGATGGTAATATCGTTGAGTTGGCTCCTAAAGTAGTAAATTTTCCAATTTTTGGTCCTTTTAAATTTTTTTTTGAATCTGGTCGATTTGGGAACTTTGAATTGGTAAAGACAACATTTGGTCCGATCCAACAATTTTCTTCAAGAACGCTATATTCCGGGATAAAAACCTGAGAATGTATTCTGACGTTATCCCCAATTTTTACATTGTGTTCTATTACAGAATGCGTTCCAACTGAAACATTATTTCCAATATGATTATTCTCTCTAATATTTGCTTTATTGCCAGTAATAAAATTGTTACCGATATCATTTCCCTGATAGATATATGTCCCGGAACGAATGATAGAATCGTTACCAATTGAACATTCTCGATTTGCTTCTTTTATAGGAATGCCGACTATACAAAATTCCTCAATCAAAACATTTTCGCCCAATGCAACATCTGGATAAATTATGTAATTACCTTTCATCTTCCCTGAATTATTTTAATTTCCAAGCTTAGTTTCAGGAATTTCCGAAGACATGTAGACTTCTTTTCCAGTCTCAATTGAGTAATAAATTGCGTTAATAAGTTGTAAACTTTTTCTGCCCTCTTTTCCATCAACGATATTTTTTCCACCATAGTTAATACAATCAACAACACTATCATAATAAGACTTATGACCAAATCCATATACATTTGGAGGATTTTCAGAAAATCTTTCTATTACTTCTTTATCTTCAGAAGTGGAATCCTCAAAATTCCATGTATTCATTTTATTTACTGAGAACCCACCTATTACAACGCTTCCTTTTTCACCCATTATCGAAAGCGAGCCCTCTAAATCTTTGGGTCTTGTTGCTGTAGTTGCTTCGATTATTCCTAAAGAACCATTTTTAAAATTTAAAATTACTGCAGCGGTGTCTTCAGTTTCAATCTTTGCAATAGCTTGAGTCGATTTAGCAAATACTGAATCTACTTCGCCAAGCATCCACTCTAGAAGATCAATATGATGACTCGCTTGATTGGTAAGAACTCCCCCATCATTCAACCAAGTACCTCTCCATTCATCTTGATCATAATACTCTTGATGTCTTGCCCATCTAACTCTGGTAGTACCCATAAAAATTTTGCCAAATCTATTTTCTTCAATCGCTTCACGAAGTTTTTTGACTGGTACGTTAAATCTGTTTTGCTTTACAACAAAAAGTAAACATTTATTCTTTCTGCAGGCCTCAATCATTAAATCTGCATCTTTCAATTTGAGCGCCATAGGTTTCTCGACAATTATATGTTTCCCATATTTAGAGAGTTCTATGACATTGCTAGCATGCATCCCGCTAGGCGTTAAAACTACCGCGACATCGATATCTTCCGAAAGCATCATTTCATGCATGTCTTCGTAGCAAGGAATGTCGTATTTACTTGCAATATCAATACATTTTTCTAAATTTGTATCGCAAACAGCAACTAATTTTGCACCTTTGATATTATTTCCGCCTAGTAGTTGAGAATGACGAACTGCTATCCTTCCACAACCTATTAAAGCAAATTTAAGCATTTTTTAAGAGTTTATTATTGTTAAATATAGATCTTTTTTGTCTTGAGTATCTAAATTATTATTATGCCAAAGCAAAGAAAATTTTCCTCCAAATAATTTGCATATCCTTTTGAGTTCAAGACATTTTTTTAAAGTGTTTTTTCGATCAAGACCCATATATTTATTAGACATTAAAGAAACCTCCATGGCTATTAAAGGTTTAAATCTGATATTTAAAGGTCTATCATTCAAAATATCATATGCTGGATATTCAAAACAAGTTCCAGCCCTGAATCCTACTCTATCTGCATACCCCATAGAAGAATCTATTTTCACTCCAGCCTTTGATAACAAATATGGTGTTTTATATGAGTCCCATCTTAAAAAATGCATTCTAGATTCATAAGAAAACTTTATTCCTAGACTATTACAAATATGTATGATCTTTTGAAGTTCTTCTTTAATTAAATGAATATTATTGAAGCATTTATAACTTGGATGAATACCAATTTTATGGCCTCTTTGATCTATATTCAAAAGTAATTTTTTTATTCGCAGATCATCAATTGAGTATTCAGGATCATGTTCCAAATCTGTTTTACCTGCTACAAAATTAAAAGTACTTTTTGTGCCTACTCTTTCAGACTGACCCATTATCCAATCAAAAGTATTCACAGGATCAATTTTGCTGATAGAGCTTCTTGAAAAAATAAAAATAAGTGGACCTAATAGAAAATTCTTTATATTTCTTCTTTTAATTAAGTCACCAATAATAGACTTAAATAGATGAAATTTACTTTTGAAAGCATAATTGCTTGGAAAATCAACATCATGAGAAAGATCAATTGAAAAACAATTATTTTTGATATCCAGCGATTTCCATGTCTTATTTATTAATTGCTTCATAATATCAAGCCATTCGTCTACAATTGGTCGCTCAAGATAATTATGTCTGAATGCATGAGAAGAGGCTGATGAAAATCTTTCATGAGAATCAAGATTTTGATCGCTACCTATTTCTTCATATCTGGAAAGCATCCACAAAATTAACCCAAAGACATCATAATTAAGATAATAATCTTCATCTTTCTTTTCAATTAGAACATCTAAAGTTTTATCCAAACCTGGCGCAGCAAGGTCTTCATTTAGCTTTAAATTAAATTCTTTCTTGTCCAATTTTAGGTAGCAGAATGAGACTTCATCTTGATCAAAAAAAGAAGTTTTATTTGACTTTACAAAGATTTTTCCAGAGTAATTCTGTACTGAAATTGAAATATAATTTTCATTATTATTTTGGATTGTAAATTTAACGCCAAATCTTTCATAAAAAATTTTACAGAACCAAGAAATTTGCTGCTCAGAGTACATCTAATAAAGGTTTTTAAGAGAGTGAAAAAATCTATAAAACTTAGATTGTTTTTCAACTTTATAAAACTCTACTTGCTTTGCACCAAATGCTCTAACAAATTTTTCAACTGGCTGGATCATGGATCCTTCAAAATCAAATTTTTTAGTTTTATCTTTAAAAAATTTTATTGCTTCCCAAAGACAAAAACTTGTAGCTCCACTATTTCTTAACTCAGGGTCACTTCCACCTAGGAGATAATATGCAGATTCTTCATCCCAGATTATCAGTGCTCCAGCATGTATTCTTCCTTCAGGATCCTTTGCCAAAAATAATTTACCTGAATTATTTTTTAAGCAAGCGGAATATATATTTTCAATTAGTTCTTCTTTATAAGGTAACTTTTTACCCTGCCTGAGGAAAACTAACTTATTCAACTCAATAAAATCATAAATATTTGGTTCCTTATGAATAGTTAGATTAAATCTATTTTTCGCTTTTTTTATATCACTTTTTATATTCGACTTTAAATTATCCCAAATCATTTCAATAGAATTTTCATAATTTAGGTAATACGAATATTTTGTTGTTTGTTGATACCCTTGCCAATAAAACGGTAACCAATTTTTAGATGAGTAATGCCAACATTGAGAAAACTTGGTAGATTTTGGAATTTTTCTTAAAATTTCTTTTAATACTTTGATTTCAAAGGAATATTTTTCAGATTTTTTTACTTCATTAAAATTCAAATATGGTCCATTGAATTGAGTAAGCGGGGGCATTTTAATAAAATTAAAACCAAATTTACTCTCTTTAAAATATGGCATCACTCCAAGTATGGATTTATTATCTTTTATAACAATTACATCCCAATTATTCGGCCCTGCGGATGCATCCATCCACCAAGGTTTCAAAAAGATTGGAATTTTGTTTTCTAAACAAAATTGTTCATAAAGTTTTTTCATTTAATCTAAATTTAAGATGCTCGAAGACATCCTCAACATCTAAAGAGTTCATACAATATTCATGAGGATAAATCTCTAAAAGTTGATCTTCGGTGTATGAAAATCCTTGCATAGAAAGTAAAGAATTATTGCAAGAAAATAATATGGAAGAAGTTCTAGATAATGGTCTTGTTCGATGAAAGTCTGTTGGTCCATAAAGAGCAATAAGAGGAGTATTTAAAGAATCAGCAATGTGCATTATTCCGCTGTCGTTTGCAATAACAATTTTAGCATTTTGAACTATGTTGCATAGCTGAGAGAAATTAGTTTTTCCTACAAATGAAGTCACGCAATCTAAATTATCAAATTTAAATTTTTCTACAGTTTCTTGATCTCCACTGTCTCCCAGCAAAACTACTTGATAACCTTTAAGTTCATTGCATATTTTTTTAGAAATTTCATAAAAGCTTCTTGTAGGCCAATTCTTTGGTGAAGGCATTCCATTTCTTGAGACAGGTTGAAGAACAATATAATCGCCAGAGATGACTTTATTGTTGTTCTTCTCAAAAGAAATAACAGTTCTAATATTGTAATCAATTTTTTCAGATATATAATTTTTAACTAGGTCCAAATTCAGTTTGATTTCATGCCTGTTGGTTTTTACTTGAACCCAATTTATATTTTTTAAAAAAATCAGAAACAAAATATTAATAAAATTTTTCTTAAAATTTTTAAAATGAAAATTAATGTGAGCAGTTATGTAACTTTTTTTAGCTAAGAAATTAAAGAAAAAGATTACAAAATTTGGAGATGAATCAAAAGGAAGTATTATTAAATCATAATCTTTTCTTAAAATTTTTTTTAAGCTAAAAAACTTCGAAATTAAACCTTTATCTGGATCAACCCAGAGAATTTCATTGATGAAATTAGAGTTTTTTAATACATTCTCTGCTCCCCAAGGAAGACCACATAAAATATCAAGATCAGATGAGGGATACTTTTTTTTTAATTCTGATATCAATGGTGTTTTTAAGATGAAATTACCCAAACCTGTATACGTGGATAGCAAAATTCTTTTTTTCATTTTTTTTCTAAGAATTTAAATAACATGTCAAATCTATACCAGGAATCAGATGGTAATATTTCGACAAAAATATTTAGTCCTTCATATTGCTTTTTTAAAATTTGAGCATCCCACCAGAAACTATTTTGATCATAATTTTTCTTATTTTTGATAAAGATTAGCATTAGTCGAGACCAAAATAATATGTAATTTTGAATGGAAAAGTTTTTTGGCTTTAGATATTTTTTTCTGCATCTGATATCTGGGATAGACATATGAACTATAAAACCATTAGGGTTTAGAATAGCTTGAAGATTTTTCGATAGGTTGATGCTTGAAATGTAATCAAAATATTGAATCAAAGAAAAGGAAAAAATTAAATCAAACTTGCCTAAGTCTTGATATTCATCAATTATATTTAAATTATAGTAAGAAGTATTATCTAAAAGATATTTCTTCTTTGCGGTCTCTATATTCTGTGAAGAAATATCAATTCCAATAAAATCTATATCTGGATAACGTTTTGCAAAACTAGATAAAACCTTTCCTTCACCACAGCCCACATCCAGAATTCTTTTCACTTTGTATTTTTTTAGTATTTCACCAATTCGTAAGTCGTAATGGCTTAAGTGTTCGTTGACAACATTTTCTTTAGAGTTCCTAAGTAAATTTTCATTAGATCCATCAAAAAATTTTTTTAGTGATTCCCAATTTTGCATATTTAAAAGGTTATAGATATTTTTCAAAGCCTAAAATATTCTCATCCGAAAACATATTTTTATAATCGTCTAAGTTATGTATAGGCTTTAAATATTTATTGTCTAAATTATAAGAATTAAAGGTTTTTAATTTTTTAAGGTCAATTTTGTGTGCTAGCCCATCTTGTGAGATTGTCTCCAAGAAGTTAAATGGAGTTACAAGATACCAAAGAGGAATGTTTAAAAACATCATCTCGAGAGCATAAACAGTTTGAGTGAAAGCAATAATATCAAAGACTTCAAGTTCTTCATCAGAAATTTCAGATTTAAACTCTGCTTTTTCTTGCACAATCTTGGAGTAAGATAAAAAATCGTAATTCTTTTCTCCGTCTGGCCTCAATTTAATAGTGACCTTCCATCCTAATCGAATAAATTCTTCTAGAAATTTTGAAACTTCTATATTGTCAGTTAGGAATTCATAAGGTACTAAAATTTTTAAATTTTCAGAGTCTAATTTTCTTCCTCTTCTAAAATTTCGATAATCAATATTTTTATTTAGGTGAGGACCTAATAACGTATTTGATTCATGATATTTATTAGAATTTTTTAACAAAAATTCTTTCCAATACTTTCCCCATGTAATCAATTTATCAGGAACTAAATTACAGAATTCTTTTGGTATTCCGTATCCAATCCATCCAGAGTGAAAATGCGTTATAGGGCCATGCTGGATTGAAACGACTTCATTATTTAGGCATTTAAAAGCAAGCATAAGACCAAGACACTCTTCTACCTGATCAATGGTAACTAATTTACTTGTATTTTTTTTTGTAAAATATTTCTCTAGGTTTTCTGCCTCGTTAATGATGTGAGAACACCTTAAATCAATTTGGCTGATCAATTTTATTAATTCATCTCTTGAGAAAAAATTCATGATTTCATCTGGGAATTCTTTGATCTTAAAATTTTTTTTTCTATTTAAAGATGTCTCATATCTTCCCTGAACAAAAATAGTATTATCAAAAAAGAGTCTTAATAATGATGAATTTGAAAGTTTTTCTGTTCTTTTAAAATTTTTTGACTTGAAAGTTTTTTTAAATTTTTGAAACCTAAAACCTTCAAATCCGTCATCATTTAATAAAAAATTATTTTCAGGTTTAAATCTTTTTCTAAAAAAGTCAGCTATAAAGTTATATAAAAACTTTTCAAAAATAGTATGTTCTTTGTTCAAAGCCATATTCCATCTTGATATTCTGCCTATAATCCAGCCTTCCTTGCTACTAATTTTTATTTTTTTGCCTCTAATGTGACTTATGGCCTTTTGGTGTGAAACAACACCAACAAAAATGTTCCAGTAAAGCCATTCTTGAAGAGCTGGAAGGATAAAATAATTCTCATATGACCAAACCTCATAGAGTTTTTTACCTTCTGTGGTCTCTAAGTTGTTAAACATTGATAAAAGATGTTTAGACTTATTTAAATCAAATTTAGGAAAAAATTTAAGGGTGATGTTCTTCTCATCTGTTATCAATACAGACTGATCTTTTTTTTCTAAAACATTAAGCATTAAAATAAATTTAGTTTTTCTAAAAGAAACTTAGGAGATTTTTTATGAAAACTATTTCTTGCCCATTTAGAGGTATCTTTATTATCAAGCCATGTTAGATGAAGGATATCCAAACAGTTTGTAATCCATATAGAATAAGTAGAAGGCCAATTTATAGTTACGTCAGATATTTCTTGAGCAATGAAAATTGATTGAGACATGGTAAATCCCAAATCTTCAAAATTTCTTAAATCTACAAAATCTGACTGAATAAAGCTTTCCCAATCAACCGCTTTTTTACTTGCTAATACAAATCTAATTTTTCCTGATTCTATTGCGAATTTATCTAATTCTTTTACGTAACTTTTTAAGTTTTCAAATTCCTCATCATGATTTTTTTGATATTTTGGACCTCCTTTTAATCTATCCTCTTGATTTTCAAATCTCATATTTTCATCCCATAAAACTGAAATTAAAATATTTTTAACTTTTGGATCTCTATTATTTTTAATAAATTCATTAACTTTTCTTGTGTTTAGGTTATTAGATAAAACATACCTGAAGCCTTTTGATTTAATTTTAAGTTTGAAGTTTCTGAAAAAATTTACATATAAGAAAAAAAAGATATACCTAACGAAAGTAATAAAACTAGGATTACTCAGGAATTTATGTTTCTCATCTTTTTTCAAATTTCTAATAGCGCTTCTATCTAAAAACTGAGAAACAAAGTCATAGTGAACAAATCTATATCTATTAAAAAAAGGAGGAATAAGAATCCTTAGTTGTTCTTTGTAAGAGTTATCTTTTTCAATAAATCTAATGTTATTGAATGTTGGCTTTATTAAATTTTGGATTATATCTTTTGGATGTAAATTTGGGTCCCATAAAAGGGGCTTCTGGGATTTCTTTATTAGCTCAAGAGACCAGTCTTTTAATATTAAATCGACTTTATATCCTCTATCTTCTATATCTTTTAATGATTCAAATAATTTTGAAGATGGGCCCAATAAAGTTGTAGTCCTTTGATCAAAAACTAATCTTTTCTTCATTTTAATTAAACTCTGAATCAGTCAATTTCCTAAATAAATCTGAATTTTCAATGAGATGGTCATAGTTTCCAGAAGATACAATTTTGCCCTTCTCCAAAACATGTATAACATCAAAATCTTTTATGCTATTCATTCTATGAGCAATTGAAATAATTGTTTTGTGTTTTGATAACTCAGAAATAGTTGTTTTTATAATCTTTTCGCTAATGTTATCAAGTGAAGATGTTGCTTCATCAAAAATAATAAGATCTGGATCATTATAGATGGCCCTAGCAATTGCAACTCTTTGGCGTTGCCCTCCGGATAAAGAAATCCCCCTTTCGCCAAGGATGGTATCTAAACCATTATCAAGATCATTTAGTACTTCATTTAGGTTAGATATCTTAATAGATCTGTTTAACTTCTCTTCATCATAAGTTCTACCAAACACAATATTATTTTCTATTGTATCGTCAATAATATTTATAATTTGCGGTACCAAACCAACGTTATTATTCAAAGATTCAAAGCTATCTGATAGTTTGTTGTCAAAATAAATTTCTCCTTGATCGGGCTTAAGAAGACCGAGCAATATATTCATTAAGGTTGTTTTCCCAGCTCCCGAGGATCCTACAAAAGCAATAGAATTTCCCCTAGTAATGTTTATATCTAGAGACCTTAAAACCTTTTTTGAGTTGTAAGAAAAATCTAGATTTAAGATTTTAATTTCAGACCAATTTTTATATATATTATTTAATTTTGTATTTAAGACATCCTCAAAGCCATCATATTCTTTTTTTGATAATTCCTCTTTAATAATATTTATGGATGGTTCTAATCCTTTTAAGGTAATAAAGTGTGAATTTATCTGGCTTACACTAGGCAGAAGTCTCCTTGCAACAGCAATTATGAATACAAATGTAGGAAATAAAGAAACAAAGTCGATATTAGAATTGAGAATATACAAAAAGATCATCAGTAAAATTGCTACAGCGATTATCTCAATGATTACATTTGGAACTGGAGGATAAAAAGTAGTAACTTTAAAAGCATTAGAAAGTTGGGACGCATCCTTTAAAAATTTTTTTCTAAAAAAAGATATAGAATTTAATATCCTTATCTCTTGCATCGAAAGCATTAATTCTGAAGCATGTATGAAAATATTTGATAAAGCATTTTCCCTGTCTTCTCCACCTTTTTGCTGAACTGGCCTGATGAATTTAACAATTATGAAAGATATTAGAAATAAGAAAATGGAGGCACTTAGAGTAAAAACTGGATTAAAAATAAACAAAAGGGAGAATAAAAAAATAGCCACTACAACGCTAGTTAGAAACTGCAATAAAACTACGTATGCGTATGCATTTAATTCATTTGATTTTGTAATTGTTTTTATTAAATCATTTGAATTGAGTGTAATAAATTTTTCCCAAGACATCTTTGTATAAATATCAATTAAAGAAAGAGATTTATTGAAAAGAATTTTATATGGAATGAAGGCTGTCATTCTATAGACAACAATTTGAGTTACGGCTTTTAAGAGCGAAATTACAAAAAATATTATCAAAACATAATAAAGCATAGAAATGCCATAGGTTGGCAATCCAAAAAAATTAAAAATATTTATTAGCGTTTCATTTTGAATTCCGTCCTCAAAACTAATCATTAATTCCATCAAAGGAATAATTAAGGCTAGAGAGAAAGAATCAAATAGAGCAAAAAGAATTAAAATAATAAAAAAGAAATATAGATACAGCTTTTCTTTCTTGTCTACAATATTGAAAAGTTTTTTGAAAATCCCGATCATATGTTCAGAAATGTTGAATTTTATCGCTTAATTTAAATGCATCTAAATCTTTAGGTGTACCTAAACCATACATTCCATTATTTAGGGATCCTATATTAAAAATTCCTATCCTTTTTTTTAAACCTATTAACTCGTTATAGACAGGTGCAACATAAAATTCTCCATTTATCTTTTTTTCTAAATAGATCATTTGATTTGCTGCGGAACAAAAATCGGATCCATGTTTAAAATTGTAAATACCTACAGTTGCTTCATTAGATATGACCTTTTTCTCTTCAACTTTTTCAACTAAATTAGTGATTATATTTTCCTTGGCATAAGACCATTTAGAATCATTAGCATTCATAGTCATGATTAAACCATCTAAGTTATTTTGACTCATATGGGATATATATTGATCTATATCTGCATCAACCCATTGATCAGAATTTGCTATCATTAGTTCGCTATTATTATTGATATATTTTTCAGCTTTTAAAACTGTACATGCAGCGCCTTCTGTAATTTCGTCAATTGCTATTATTGTTAAGTTTTTTATCCTACTCTTAAGTTTTTTTTCTAAGTCATATTCATTTAAATGATCTTGTTGGCAGATAAAAATAAAATGAGCGTTATTATTTTTTGGAGTAAGGTTGTCTACAACGCCCTCAATCATAAATTTGCCATTAATTTTTATTAGGGGTTTTGGATCTTTATATCCTGCTTCTTTAAACCTACTTCCTCTACCAGCCATGGGAATAACGATATTAATCATAATAGATCTAAGCTTTTGTGGTGACTTTAATTGATATGTTCATTCATCAACTTCAGAAAGGTACTTATCATTATTCGCGCCAGGTATTTTAACTACAACAGTTGTCACATCTGTCAAAGCTTTAAAATCTGTACTTTGTCCTGGATTTATTTTAATGATGTCGCCATGATCAAAGCTTTTACCATTCATCTCGACTTGCCCATTTAAGATAAGAGTTATTTCTGTTGCTATTTTATGAAAGTGCGATTGTTCATAATCTCCTGATTTATAGTTTTGAACTGCAACCTCAACATCATTTGTCTTAAATACTGATGGAGAGAAATTTCCTACAAACCATCCTCTAACCATTTTTTCTAATTTGTCGACTTCGAACATAATTACTCCATTGAGTTTTTGTAATTTTCCAATAATTCAACACTCATGAGAGAGTGATAACTTTCTGAATTAATCTCGTATGATGTAATTTCTTTTCCAGAGAGAATCATTTCATTAAAAACTGGGCAAACATAGTAATTACCATTTACTTCAGATCCTTTCAAAATCATTTTCTTTGCATTTTCTACAAAATCCTCTCCACGACTATAAAAATAAAAACCAGCAGTAGCGTTATTACTAATTGGAATTTTTTCTGAAGTTTCCAAGATTTTGTTGTTATTGGATATTTTCACGTAAGAAAATCTTGGATGGATGGAATTAAACGTAATTGTCCCACCATCGCATTTTGAGTCTGAAAAATAATCAATAACCTCCTCGAGATCATGATCGATCAAATGATCTCCGCTAGTTATTAAAAGTTGTTCTTTATTGGATATATCCTCAATAGCTAAAAGAGCAGTGCACGCTGCTCCCGAAGTTTCATTTTTAACTTTTATAACTTTAGCATCAGGCACAAGAAGCTTAATTATATTAGTGATATGAAATTTATTATCATCCTCTTCAAGAATCATAAAAATTATTTTATTAGCTCTAGAAAAAATTGGTTTAATGTTATTGATAACTTTGGAAATGATCATTTCACCATTTATTTCTATCATGGGTTTTGGATATTTGTACCCTTCCTCGTAAAAAGACTGACTTGATCCAGCCAATAAAAAAACTATATTCATGATTCTATTTTATTAATATGATTTTTAATGTTTTCGTAATTTACTTCTTCTATTTCTCTTATTTCCATTACATGAGCTTTTGAAGATTTTGCAGATTTAATACCATTTATATTATCTTCAACTACTAAACAGTTCTCAGGTTTTAAATTAAGTAACTCAAATGATTTAATGTAAATCTCTGGATCTGGTTTAGGATTCTCTACATCATCTGTACTCAAAGTGACATCCATAAAATTAAGGAGATTAGATTTAGCCAACATAATTTCTACAGACGTACCAATCGAATTAGACGCACATCCAAGCCTAAATCCATCTTTTTTTAAATTAGTCAATGCATACTCATGATGAAAAACCGGCCTACATTTTGTATTGATTATTTCAAGAGTATATTTTTGTTTCAGTTTATTTATGAAAGAGTGAAGTTCTTTTGGGAGCCCTTGGTCTCTTGAAAGCATTTGAAGTTTTTTAGTTGTAGGTAACCCATCGTAAGTTACTAAATGATCGCTTCTTGATATTGTAAATCCAAATAAACCTAAAGCTTGATTCAAAGCCTCATAATGCCAATCTTTTGCCTCAACAAGAACGCCATCGAGATCAAAAATGATAGCCTTAATTTCGTTCATCTAAATACTCTTGAAATTCTGAAGGAAAATCAGTACAAATCATAATATTCCTTTTTTCTGTATTTGATAGTTCCTTCAATGTTGATGCTATTAATTCCCAGCAATATTTATGATCTCTGGCATGTAATTCTGAAGAAACTATACACACTTTTTTCCCTGATTTGATCTTATCAATCAGAATATTTTTATCAAACCAAGTTTCTTTGAATTGATCTAACCATACCCCATCAAAAGAACTTTGACCTATCAATATTTTTTCATATTCACTCTCTCTTAAAAAAATATTGAGACCGCATTTTATATAATTTAAGGAATCAGGAATTGACATGTCAAAAACAAAATAATTAACAATTTCATAATCTATTAACAATTTTTTTAGTTCTTTATGAATTCCATCAGACTTAATATTTAAGGCAATTGGATTAGCAAAACCTTTCTCTTTTTGAATAGCTTTATATTCTTCAAATAGAACATTTAATGACATCGAATCTTTATTTGGAACATCATGGGAAATTACTAATTTTCCATCAAAATCTCTTATATCAGTCTCAATTCCAAAATTTAGATTCAGAGCAAGCAATAAAGATTTAAGAGAATTCTTGTCTTCCTCCTTTTCCCATTTCCCTCTATGAGCCAGAATATCCAATTATTATTGTTTTTTATCAACGATTTTATTCAAAGGTTCTTTGTTTTCTAAAATCCTTTTTGCATTTTCAGCCGATTTTTGTCTCATTTCAAAATAAGACTCCTTAGAATAATATGAAGTATGGGGATTAATAATCAATTTTCCTTTTATCCAATCTTTATTTTTCTTCCAAGCATTTATTAATTCACAGTCAGTTGGAGGTTCCTCAGGCAGAACATCCAGACTGACTCCAAGAAGACGATTTTGCTTTAGGGGCTCAATTAAAATATCTAAACTTTCTAAAATTTCTCCCCTTGCAGCATTAATTAAAACAGACCCAATTAACATTTGGTCCAAAAAATTTTTGTTTATCATTCCTTTGGTTTCAGGAGTTAAAGGAGTATTTACTGTAACAATATTTGATGTCTTAAGGATTTCATCAAGTGATAAACTTCTATTAGTATCAAGCATTTTTTCATAACCTGGTTCTTTGTAAGGATCATAAAAAGTTGTTTTAAATCCGATAGCTTTCGCTTTTCTAATAATACTCCCTCCAATTCTGCCTGCTCCAATTACTCCTAGCGATAAAGAAGAAGTTCTTTGAAGAGAGTTAATAGTATTTTCCTGCCATTTTTTATTCTTAAAATTTCTTGAGTGTTGATCATAGAAATGGATTCCTCTAGTCAACATCATTATCATTCCAATTACAGTATCGCTTACCTCATCTGTTCCATAGTCAGGCGTGTTACAAAAATAGATATTTCTTTCTCTTACTGCCGCAAGATCTATTGCATCATAACCAACTCCGTATCTAACAACTCCTTTAAGATTTGGGAATTTTGATAAATATTCTTTGGTAATCTCTTGATGCCAGACTAAAAGCACTTCAGCTTCTTTTTTTTCTTTTGTTAAACGTCCAGATAGGACTTTGGATTCGATATCAGGTTTTTCTACATAGTCAGTAATAAAAACGGGCATATGATCAACTTTTAATTATATTCTCGTAACCTGATCTCAGGACTTCACAATCAACTAAATATAAAATGTATTTGAGACCCATTGATTTAAAAAGATCAATTTTTTCTTTTGATGTAGCAATTGTTCCAGGATATTTTCCAGCATCATTTATTTTTTTGGTAATCTCATCTAAATAATTTAATACTTTTGGATTATCGACTTCACCTGGAATACCTAGAGCCTTAGATAAATCAAATAATCCAATAAAAACTAAATCAAGATGTTCTATTTGCAAAATCTTATCAATATTTTTTATAGCTTCTATTCCTTCGACATTAACTCCTACAAGAGTATTTAAATTTGCTTTATCAGTTAATTTAGTTGCATTTGATAATGAATAATCCCCTGCTCTAGTAAATGGAGAAAAACCTCTGTTGCCAATTGGTGGATACTTTGAGAAATTAATTATATTTTTTATATCATCTGATGAATTAATATTTGGTATTTGTATGCCATGCATGCCAATATCTAAAGCTTTTAAGATTTCAGTTTCATTAACGCCGCCAACTCTCATTATCGGAGAAACCGACCTAGATTCACAAACCATCGCCATTTGTTGAGCAGTTTCAAAGTTAATTGGTCCATGCTCTGAATCAATTATTATAAAATCTAAACCGGCAGAGCATAAAATATCAGTCACTACTGGAGAAGGGATAATTGACCAAGTCCCAATCGTTACTTTTCCTTCTGACAACTTAGTTTTCAAAAAGTTTTGGTTCAACATATTACCAAGGTATTTTTTCTTCAGTGTACCCGTGAGTTTTTAGCCAATATTCAATAACAACATACTGCCATTCTGTATCGATATCAAAACCAAAATCTGTTTCTATTGCTTTAGATTTTTTTCCTTGCCACTTAAAAGGCAATTGACCATTTTCCATATCCTCAAAGCAAATTGGTTTCATTACTTGAATAGATAAATCACAAAAAAAACACGCCCCTTGAGAATCTCTTATAGATGATACATTCTCGAGATGATTTAAATCTACAAAAGGATTAATCTCACCGTTCTTTGAAACTTTTCTAGCTCTTGCGGGAGAGAACATGTCATATTTAGCAACAGAAAAACAAGAGTCAAATTCATTAGATGAATTTAAAAATTCAATCGCTTCATTTAATTTAATAACATCTATTGCCGGATTATTACAAAACAATAAAGATATAGTTTTTATATCTTCAACATCTATATTTTTTTTTATTTCTTCATATGCATGAAGCAAAGCATCCTCAGTGAGAGCATCAGGTGTAGCTAGATTGGCAGGTCTTCTTATGTGAATGGCATCATATTTATAGCCAATCTGAGCTATTTCGTCAGAGTCAGTTGAAACAAAAATCTTATCAATTTTTGAGCTTGATGCGCAGATGAATGCATATTCGGCTGCAGGTCTTCCAACAATATTTCTTAAATTTTTTCCAGGAACTCCTATGCTATTTTTCTTGCCAATTATTAGCGCTATATTCATTTTTTGATTATATACTCTACGAATATTTATAAATAGGATAACTAGAGTTGGTTCCATACCCCCAATTTGCAAAATAGCAATTTACTCTACTATCACAGACGAAATCTAAATTATCAGTATGGTCGTCAATAAATATTGCTTTATTCTTACCATATTTATCTAAGATGCTGCTTATCAGAGTTCCTTTATTTCCATATTCTTCAATATCATCTTTAGCAAATATCTTGCTTACTTTGATCTTATAAAAATCAAGTATGATTTTAGATGCATCATAATTTTTGGCGGTTATAATAAAATGATTTTCAAGTTTTTTGTTCACTAAAGTCTTCCCAAAATCAGTTAATGGATTTAATTCCATCCATGCTTTGATATCATTTTTTTGATATTCTTTTCTCAAACTGAAAAATTTCTTTTCAAATTTTAATTTATCTTCCTTGCTTATTTTATTATTTAAAAAATTAAATTCGTCTCGAAAACTTACTTTTTGATTTATTTTTTTTCTAAAGTTGTCTATTGATTGCATTAAAACAAGATATTCTTTTGCCGGATTAACTAATCCTCTATATTCAAAAAATAAATTTTTGGTTTCTTCATATTTTTTGAAATTTTTTTCACCGTAAAATGCTTGAAGAGAAATTGAGAAACATTCATGTATGGAATCAATTATGACTCCATCAAGGTCTATAAACTTAATCATGATTTCTTAATGATTTGTTCTGCTAGATCTAAAACTCTGCTGCTATATGCCCATTCATTGTCATACCATAAAACAATTTTTATAGTATTCTCTGAAACTTTCAGCCATTGAATATCAATATAGGCACTAGAGCTTTTTTTTGCATAATCTAATGAAACTAAAGATTCATCATTTATTTGAACATATTTACTCTGTTCACATTTTTGAATTAAGAAATTTTTTAAATCTTCATATTTTACTGACTGATCTAAATTAAGTGTTAAATCTGACGAAGCAACAATGTCCGTTGGGACTCTGTAAGAAAAAGAAATAATTTTTCCCTTAAGTTTCGGTAGGACCTTTTCCACTGCTGTCATTGCAGTTGTATCTTTTGGAATTAGGTTTCTAATACTAGACCTTCCTAAAGAATAATCTTTCCAAATTACTCCTGGATTAGAGGCTGATATTGACGAACCATCAACAAGATTTTGATATGAAAGCCACGGATGGAGAGTTGTCAGTGAACCATTATTTATTCCGTATTCTTCATCTATCCATTTCATTAAGTGAGCTATAGCATTTGCATCACAAATACTATTTGAGAAAATTTTATCTTCTGATTGTATTTCTTGCTCATTAACCCCCATTATGATTTCTCTATCGGTCGCATCATTTGAGTGAGTTACAATCATCATTTTAATTTTATTTTCGGATATCAATCGCCTTCCATCTTCTATATTAGATTCAATACCAGAGGAATCTATCAAAATATCAATCTCATGATTTTCGAAAGGTATTTCTTTTAGTTTTTTTGATGAATAATAAAAAGCCTTATTATTATTTATATTAATTTCATTTCCACTAAATTTGACGATACCTTCAAAATTTCCATATGTTGAGTCATGTTCAAAGAGATAAACTAAATTATCAAGATGAGGATTTATGTCATTAATTAAGCAAAGATTAAAATTTTTATTAATCTCATTAATTTTTGCTACGCATCTTCCAATTCTGCCAAATCCATTAATTGCAATATTTTTTTTCATCTTTCATCAGAAATTAAACTTTTTTCAATTAATCCACAAATTATCTGACCAATAGTTATATGCATTTCCTGAATTCTTGGAGTGTTTGTAGAAGGTACAGATAAATTCATATCTACATAATCATAATTATGATCTTTTTTTCCTGTAAACAATACAGTTATACATTTTTTATCTTTTGCTTGCTTCAAACCTTTTAAAATATTTTTACTAGTTCCGCTTGTGGAAATTCCTATAACAACATCTCCATCTCTACCAAGCGCTTCAATCTGCCTGGAAAAAATGTTTTCGTAACCATAATCATTACCTATCGCTGTAAGAGAGGATGTATCAGTTGTTAGCGCAATAGCTGGAAGACCTTGCCTGTCCTCTTTATACCTTCCGACAAGTTCTGCTGCCAAATGTTGAGAATCTGCTGCGCTACCACCATTACCAAAAAAAATAATTTTCTTTTCATTTTTAATTGAATTAATGCAAACGTTGGCTAGCATTTCAATTAAAGCAGTTAGTTTCGATGCTGTGTTTTGTGCAACTTCTTTGTGTTCTTCAAATTCTTGTAAAATTAAATTTTTCATATCTTCTTTATTTTCTTAATTATTTTCGAGGAACTTTTATTTTTAATAAATGATAAGGTTTTTGTTTCTTTTGCAAAGCTACTTCCTACAATACTTTTATTTTTGTAATCACCGCCTTTGACGAGTACGTCTGGTCTTATTAACTTTATTAAATTTAGTGGAGTTTCATCATTAAAAACCAATACAAAATCAACATATCTAATAGATGAAAGTACCTTAACTCTATCAGGCTCATTTATTATAGGTCTATCAGGGCCTTTTAATTTCTTTACTGAGGAATCGCTATTAATTCCAACAACAAGAATATCACCGCAATTTTTTGCTTCTTTGAGATACTTAATATGGCCTGAATGAATGATATCGAAACAACCATTTGTGAATACAATTTTTTTTCCACTATTTGAAGCATTTTTTATATTAGCTATCTTTTCATTTTGGGAAAGGCTGTCTTGATCAAGCATGAATTTGGAAATTTCTTGAATTGATACTTCTGCTGTCCCGATTTTTCCAACAGCTATCCCTGCAGCTATGTTCGAAAATTTAATTGCTTCCTCAAGTCTGGCCCCAGATGCAATAGCAAAGGATAATGCAGAAATCACAGTATCTCCTGCCCCCGTAACATCAAAAACCTCTTTTGATACAGTTGGTAATATTTTTACTCCACTATCATAATAAGCTATTCCATCAGCACCTAAAGTAATGAGAGGCACATTTACATTAAAATCTTTTTTTAATTTCAAAAAAGCTTTTTTAATATTATTTTTATCCTTTAAATCAATTTTTAATGCTTCAGATGCTTCTTTCTTGTTAGGAGTTAATAAATAACAATCTTTATATTTATTAAAATCAGTTCCTTTAGGATCTACTAAAACTTTTATAGAAAAAGACTTAGATATTTTAATAATACTTTTAGAAATATTTTTGCTTATAACTCCTTTTCCATAGTCTGAAATAATCACGCAATCAAACTCTTTGATTTTGGACGAGATTTTATTAATGATTTTAGTTTCCAGTGAACTTGAAAGTACCAATTTTTCCTCGGTATCAAATCTCAAAACTTGACTTCTTGATGAAAAGACTCTGGTTTTCTTTGAGGCAATATGATTTTTTTGCGCAAAAAGGTGAGTTTTTATTTTTAGATCTTTCAGTAATTTTTCAAGTTTCTTAGAAGTTGAACATTTTGATAAAACACTTACTACCTCAACCTTAGCTCCAAGAGAATTCAAGTTTCTAATTACATTTCCAGCGCCGCCCAAAGAAAAGTTCTTAGAGGTTATATCTACAACTGGGACTGGAGCTTCAGGAGATATTCTTGAAGACTGGCCCCAAAAATATTGATCCAAGATTAAGTCGCCGATAACTAAAATTTTTGGCTTTTTTGAATATTCAAACATTGTCCTTAATTAGATTTATGATTTTGCATTAAAAAGGGGAGGTAATCTCTTATTCCTTCTTCTAAAGTAAACTTTGGAGTAAATCCCAATTTTTCTTGAGTGATTGATATATCTGCTTCAGTGTGGGACTGATAATCTTCATATGGATTTTTAAAGTATTCTATTTCAACGTCTAGATTAAGCTCTTTGATTAAAACATCAGCTATTTCCTTAAAACTTCTTGATTTGCCAGTACCTACGTTAAAGATACCTGAGTTACCATGAGTGCATGCTAATAGATTAGCTTCTATTACATCCTTTATGTAAATAAAATCTCTATAAATCTTATCGGATCCAAAAAATAATTTTGGATTAGCTCCTTCCAAAAGTTGATTTGCTAATTGGAAAATCATTGAGGAAGTGCCTTTTTTAAAAGATTCTCCTTGCCCGTAAACATTGAAGTATCTTAATCCAACTATGTGGATATCGTTCATACTTTTAATTGTAGATAATGAGATTTGATCCATTTTTAGCTTGCTCTTTCCGTAAGGGTTATCCGGCCTTTCATACCCAACTTTTTGTGGCGGGGGTAAGGTTCCATAAGTTGCTCCCGAACTGGCATATATCAATTTAGTTCCGTTATTTTTTGCCTTATTAATAAAAAAGTTAAAGGAATTTAGATTGGTTTTAAAAACAAGTTCTTCATCGTAAATTCTTGTATTTGATATTGCAGCCTGATGAAAGATAACATCAAAATCCTTGTCTATTTTTTTTAGGTCTTCCTCAACTGCTATATCACCATGAATTTTTATTCCTTTAAAAAAATTAAGGTTTCTATAGCTACCATATGTTTCAAGATCATCATGTTCATCTGAAAATTTATCAAAAATGGTCACTTCAGATTCCGGAAATCTTTTCTCAATAAATTTTGCTAAATTACTGCCAATAAAACCTCCTCCTCCAGTTATAAGTATTTTTTTTCTATTAAGATCAAACATTGATCAATAAATAACTAGTTATTACGAATAATTAAGTATCTTTTCAGGAGGATATAAACAACTCCAAACATAAAACCTAAAAGAGTTATGAAAATACAAATAAGCGATCTCACAGGACCAGATTTTCTTTCAGGAATAAATGGTGGTTCTACAAATTTTACCAAGTAATCTTGTTTTACAGTTGCATACATTTTCTTTCTTAGCTGACTAGTAATCAAATCATTAATTGATTCTCTTATATCTAAAATCGGAGTATTAGAAAATTCTTGCTCCAAGTAGGTTATTAAGTTTTTTGTTTCTGAGATGTCCTTTTCTCTTGATAATAAGTTTAGTTCAACAAAAGATAGATAAATGAGATTACTAGCAAATACAGGCGACTTATGAGTAACAAAGACTTTTATGAATCCTGTCACATCGTCTATTTCTACCTGAAAGATATCTTTAAATTCTTCATAGCCCTCAAGATAAGTTGGCTTTCTAATTTTCCATTCACCCTTATCATAAGAACTATTATCAAAAATAGATTTTTTTATGGTTCCATCGAAATAATTAAAGGCTAGGAGATTTGGTAAAATCTCATTATCTTTTTCAATTAATCTTTTGAAAAATGCTCTTGATAATAAAGTTTCTTTTACAAAAGATACTTTGCTATCTTGCTGTCCAACAGAAATACCTGCTAGTGATGCAATGCTCGATATTCCAGAGGTAGCAGAGTTATTATTAGTTTCTATTGAAATTTGAAAAGTTGATGAAGACTTATAATAGTTATCTAAAGTTAAAGAATATATAACTGCAAGGATCGAAAAAGTTAAGGTTATGAGAAATAGTTGGAATCTTTTTCCTATTAAAATTTGAAATATTTCTGCAATATCGATGTTGAAATCTTTTCTGCTTTCTAAATTATCTTGCATGATATTTAATTGGTACCCGGGGCCGGACTTGAACCGGCACGAAGTTGCCTTCGAGGGATTTTAAGTCCCTTGTGTCTACCAATTCCACCACCCGGGCAATTATTTGTTCTCAAACTCATAATTTACATTCTGATCAATTTCTCTTTGATCTAAACTTTCATATTTATTTCTGATTGAATTATTAATTTGTATGACACTGTTGAGGAGAATGAAATCAGCACCTAATGAGTTTGAATAATTTAACATAGCGGCAGTATCTTTTGTGAAACAAGCTCCCCCAAAACCTTTTTTACCATCATGACCTGGAACCATCATATGTGATGCTCCAATTCTTTCATCCATAGAAATATAACTAATAAAATTTTCCCATCTTTCAGTAGTTTTTGACTTCTCAAAGATTTCATTGATATGGTTAAAAAAGATTACCTTAGAAGCTAAGAAAGAATTGATAGTATATTTAATTAATGATGCCGATTCTATGTCAGTAAAAATATAATTATCAGTCAAACAATTAGAGTTTTTCTTATAAATTTTTTTTACTTTTTCGCACAGCAATTTCTCTCCACCAAGAATAACAAAAGGAGAGTTGATAAAATCTTCCTCAGCAAATTTTTCTCTCAAAAATTCCGGGTTATAGATTAAGTTATTGAAATCCTCTGATATTTTTTTAAGTTTATCAGGAAGAATAGTGCTCTTTAAAACCAAAGGAATATCAAGGAATTTATCTCCAAATTTTTTAAAAATATCCTCAACTATTGAGGAATCTTGACTTCCATCGCTATTCATAGGAGTGGGAACACAAACAAAAATGATTTCTAGTTTAAATTTCACTAAATCATTGATGTTCGTACCATATATTGGATCCACAACTAATTTATTTACTTCCTTATCAAAACCTTTATCCATAGCTTTGCCAACAAAGCCATGACCTACGATACCAAGCCTTAAGCTACTCATTCAAACTATAATAATTACAAAACCATTTTAAAAAAATTTCCATTCCATCCTCAAAAGATACTTTTGGAGAAAATCCAAGAATTTTTTCAGATTTTGATATATCTGCAAAAGTATGCATTACCTCTCCTTGGGATTCCTCGAAATTTATAGTTGCTTTTTTATTGAAAAAATTTTCTAAGAAATTTATCAAATAATTAAGCTTTATAGGATGACTATTTCCAAGGTTGAAGATTTCATGAGCATTTATATCTAATCTAATGGCTTTAAGTATTCCATTACAAATATCGTCTATAAAAGTCATATCTCTGCTCATAAGACCACGATTATATACTGTAATGGGAAGTCCTCTCCTTATAGATTCACTAAATTTATAGTAAGCCATGTCAGGTCTTCCAAAAGGGCCGTAAACGCTAAAAAACCTTAGACCATAGCTTCTAAACTCAAATTCGCTGTGAAAAAAATCTGCTATGTCTTCATTTACTTTTTTAGTAATTCCATAAAGTGAAATAGGTGAGACTTTTTCTATTGATTCTCCATACGGAATATTTATTTCAGCTCCATAAACTGAACTACTGGAAGCATAAATAAATTTTGAGGAAAAATCTTTTGATAGTCCTATTACATTCAAGAATCCGACTATATTTGAATCATAATATACAGAAGGATTTTTAGCAGAATATCTCACACCGGCTTGCGCTGCTAGATTTAAGACAATGTCAAATTTATAAATTTTAAATATTTTTTTTAAACCGGCTTTATCCTCAAGATTAATTTTATAAAACTTAAAGTTTTCATTTTCTTTCAAAATTTTAAGTCTATTTTCTTTCAAAGAGATATCATAGTAACTATTCATATTATCAATACCAATAACTTGAAAATTTTCACTCAAGAGTTTTTGAGTCATGTGAAATCCGATAAAACCGCAAGATCCTGTAACTAAGACTTTTTTAATAATGAATCACCATTTTATGGATTATAAATTTGGAGGCTGAGGTCGGAATCGAACCGGCGTACACGGATTTGCAGTCCGCTGCATAACCACTCTGCCACTCAGCCAATTAATCTGTGAAGGATTGTAAAGCATTAACAATATATTCTGAATCATTTATATCAAGATGAGGTCCTATAGGGAGGCTTAAAATATTTTTAGATGCAATTTTTGAATATTTGCTTTGAACATTTTCATTACTAAGATGATTCTTAAAAGCACCCATTTCTGATAAAGGCTTCGGATAATAAATTCCGCTATTTATGCCTTTTGCTTTCAAATGCTCTTTTAGTAAATCCCTTTTTTTTGTCAATATAGGAAATTGGTGAAAAACTGAGTGCTGATAAGTATTTAGGCTGACATTTTTTATTTCGTTGGAGGATATCAATTTAAAAAAAATTTTAGCCTGATCAATCCTAAGCTTATTAAATTTATCAAGATTCTTAATTTTTTCATTTAATACACAGGCTTGCAATGAGTCTAATCTAGAGTTTCTTCCAGCTAAAATATGATCATAAGTATCTATTCTTCCATGATTTGCAATTTTTTTAGCTTTCTCGTATAAATATTTTTTATTTGTCACTATTGCTCCTGAATCTCCAAAAGCTCCTAAATTTTTTGTGGGATAAAAACTAAAGGTACCTATATCCCCAAAATTTCCTACATTTTTTCCTTTGAATTTAGCTCCATGCGCTTGTGAGCAATCTTCTATTAATTTCACTTTATGAAATTTAGCCAACCTTTGAATTTCTAACATATTGCAGGGGTTACCAAATAAATGAACTACAATTATCGCGCTAGTGTTTTTGGAAATTAGAGATTCTAGAGAATTTAAGGAAATACAAAAGTCATCAAGATTTATATCAGCTAAAACAAGTTTATACCCTCCCCTAATAACAGCTTCTGCAGGGGATAAAAATGTGAAGTTTGGAACAATTACCTCTGAGTTTTTAGGGAGATTAAGACTTTCTAATGCAATTTCTAAAGCATCAGTACCATTTCCGACCCCCAAACAATATTTACTTTCATTAAATTCTTGAAAATTCTTTTGAAATTTTTCTACCTCACTGCCACCAATGAAATTTTTATCTTTTATAATTCTAGAAATGCTATTTGAAATTTTCTTTCTTGATAACTCTGAAAGATCAAGATCTATAAAGGGTATTTCTTTATCCTTTTGCATAAATATAATTCAGTAAAGACAACCAGGAAAAAAAAGCAGCGAAAATAATAAGAGATTCTGCTAATTCTTTGTGCTGTGTATCCAAGAAAATAATACCTGAACCGATAGAAATAATCTGAAAAAAAGTTTTAAACTTTCCAAAAAAATTAACTTTTGCTTTATTTTTATAGTTCACTTCTAAGAAGTACTGACGAATCATATTGACAGTTAATTCTCTGGTCAAAATTAAAAAAGTCATTATCAAGAAAATAAAGTTATCAAAATGAAAGGATAAAAATATTAAAAGAACGCAAACAAAAATTTTATCGGCTAATAAATCTAAATTAGCCCCCAAAAGAGTCTCTTGATTCATAAGTCTGGCTACATACCCATCAAGGAAATCTGTTAACCCAGCAATCGTGAAAAGCAATAGAGCCAAGAAATAATTGCCAAGCATAATCAAATAAATTATTGGTAGTGTTAACAATATTCTGGACAAAGAAATTAAGTTTGGAATCATTTAAATAGATATATTTATTTTTTAAATATTATTAGGCTAAAAGTTAAAAGGTTCAATTATTATTAACTTTTGAAATGATTAAAAATCCTTTGTGCTTTTTTTGTACCTATTCCTTTTATCGATTCTATCTCATTTAAGCTCGCTTTTTTTAAAGCATCTATTCCTCCAAAATGTCTCAAAATTGCAGATTTATACTTTTTTCCTACGCCATGAATCTCATCAAGTGACGAGTAAGTTATTTTGTTTCTCCTTTTCCTGCTTCTGGTCAAAGCAAATCTGTGTGATTCATCTCTTATGAATTGTAAAAGTCGTTTTCCTTGATCGTCCGATTTCATTCTTGTTAATTTTCCATCTGAAAAGTAGAGAACTTCATCATATTTTGAATTTCTATCTGGACCTTTTACTAGAGAAATCAATTTAGTTTTGCAATGTTGAAATTTCTCTATTACTTTTTTGGCAGATAATATTTGACCTTTTCCACCATCAATCACTACAAGATCAGGAAAATCATTTCCTTCTTTTTCTAATCTTTTGAATCTCCTTGACAAAACCTCTTTCATTGCGAGGTAATCATCATTTTTATTAATTTTTATATTAAAAGTTCGATACTGTTTTTTTTGTGGTCCATCTCTATCAAATACTACACAGGAGGCAGTAACGTTATCACCAGAAAAATGACTAACATCAAATCCTTCTATCCTATTTATTTTTGACTGAGTTTTATCTTCAATGAAAGAAAGTCCTTCAGTTATCCATGGATAATTAAATTGACGTTGAAGCCCATCATTAGATTGTAATGAAGCCAATTCAAAAATTTTTTTATTTTTATGATTCTTTTTCTCCAAGTTTATTTTTTTATCTCTAAGCTGCGAAATTAAATTACTAAACTTAAAATCTGACAATAATGTTAAATTTTTTATATTTTTTTCTATCAAAATCTTTGAAAGGAAGCTTTCCATAAGTTCCTCTTCCGAAACATGCTTATCTTTTTTTGAAAAATAGTTCTCTGTATTTGAAAGCCAACCATCCTTTATTTCTAAGAAAGAAATACAATTAACATATTCATTCGATTTCTTAGTTATCGCAACCGCATTATCGTATATGGTAAAGACGGATTGATCTTTTTGGATATCTCTATAGGCTTTGATCTTATCTCTATAAAGAGCTGCTCGTTCATACTCTTTTAGAGAAGAGTATTCATCCATTTTTGAGTAGAGAATATTCAAAAAGGATTTATCTTTTCCTTCAATAAATTTGATGGCTGCATCTACTTCTTCAAGATAGTTTTTTTGTGATATTTTCTCCACACAAGGTGCAGAACATTTCCCAATCTGATGTTGTATACAAGGTCTTGTTCGGTTTTGAAAAACCATATCCGAACAATTTCTCACGCCGAATAATGTCCTTGTCAGGTCAATTGATTGTCTTGCTGCAGTTACATTTGCATAAGGGCCAAGTTTTATACCTTTAAGTTTTTTATTTCTAGTTAA